>ENA-OQDC01000133-OQDC01000133.1-human-gut-metagenome-genome-assembly--contig:-NODE-133-length-57683-cov-16.605028_pt1 | contig 57683 bp, 34 predicted proteins | sample MGYA00242770_ERZ504601 | MGnify/ENA primary metagenome ERZ504601 (study PRJEB26092, sample SAMD00036305) | human gut metagenome | host: Homo sapiens | study: EMG produced TPA metagenomics assembly of...
GTCACGCATTACTCACCCGTTCGCCACTCTCACCCAGGAGCAAGCTCCTGGGATCCCGTTCGACTTGCATGTGTTAAGCACGCCGCCAGCGTTCATCCTGAGCCAGAATCGAACCCTCCACAAAAAAACCTCGTGAAGAGACATCGACACGATGACTCTCGAAAAAAGAAAATTGACGATCGCCTTATAAGGAAAGGCGCATCGCACAAAAACCTCACCGTCCTTCAAGGCCTCCCGGCCACTCGCAAGGAGCGGACGATGAACTGGCAATCATTGACTATAAAGAAGTAGTACAAATACGCTCTTGAGTTCTCAAACCACCACCACTCACCCACCTCGCGGACCGGAACCATCCGGACCACTCGCTGAGCGGCAGCAAGAGATAAACTTACAGCACGATCGCGATCCGCGCAACCCGGGCCGCATGAACAACGCGTGAACCGTTGGAAATCCAACGTTCCATCGGCGTGTCGAAACTTGACAAATCAGAGCCTCTTGTTCTCCCAATCGCCTATTTCGACGCCACGCAGCCACGCAACACACGTGATCACTGGCAGTTGAACTGGTACAACGCCCAGCCCTTCGCATATGAAGCCATATTCGAATAATCCTGAACCTTGCGCATCGTGCCATCTTTGGCGTACTGGTCGATCAGCTTCTGATCGTGGAACGTGTCGTACTGCTGCTTGAACGTGAACATCTGCAGGCTCGGCGCCTGGCCGCCCATGCTCAGGAAGTATGCATCGCCATCCGCGCTCAGCGGGCAGACGGTATTCGTCAGCGCCTTGCCGTCGCCCGACGCGAACGCATTCTCCGTCTGTCCGAAAATCGCACCATTCTTCTCGGCCTTCGCGTTGTAAATCGGGAACAGCATATCCGCGCCGTACATCGCCGTCGCATACATGGAACCGTTCAGCGGATCGGAAACCACCACCGAATCGGTACCAGTCTCATTCACCACCTTCTTGAGAATCTTCTCCTTCGTGGCAGTGAGCTGCTCGTCCGGCCGCGCATCGTCAATCGTCATATTCGCATAGACGGCATCCGACAGGGCGGAACGAACAGTATTGCCGAATTGGCAGGAAATGGCGAGCGCCGCAAGCAGAACAATCGCAATGATTTTCGTGACGTTCGGCAGACGGCCGGCACGCAACAATACGACGGCGGCGAAGACGATCAGCGGCAGCACGCCGAACGGAATCATGGTAAGCGGTCGGGTTTCGGCGCGATACCAGGCGGCGGCCACGATGTTGGGGAACCAGCCAGTCAGCGCGGTCGAGCAGACGTAGACGAGACCGACCAGGAAGAAGGCCAGCAGAATGGCGATCGCGTCGCGGCGGAGTTGCGAGGCGTCGGAACGTGGAGTGCGGTAGCTGGCGGAAGTCTTGCGATTCCTACGATCGGCAGGCATAGCCGCAAAATCGGCAACCTGTTCGTGCGGTTGCGCTGACGTGCTATCGGATGCACGGTCAATCGCAGAAGCGCCGGGCACAGTAGCGGAATCGGCGCGATTGGCGGCGAACCATTGCGGGCGGATGATGGCTGCGACGGTGACGGCAAACGCGATCAGCACGATTGCGGCCATGAACCAGCCTTGCACGCCGCCGATATTGTCGGTGACGTAGATTTTGAGCGCTTCGGGCACCGTGCGGTTCGGAACGAAGGTGTGGAACCAGCTGGCGGGATTGAAGTAGCGGTCCGATTTGTAGCTGGACATCATGTATACGAGGAACACGGCGGCGCCGAGAACCACTACGCCAGCAAGGCCTGCGATGGCTTTCCATGGCAGTCGCGTCAGCACGAAGGGGGCCATGAGCAGGAGCCAGGTGAACACGATGCGCGGATGGGCGAACATGCAGACGCCGGCAGTGACGAAGAACCATATGATCCATTTGACGAGGTGTTCGCGGGTGGCGAGCGCGTCGAGCAGGCGAAGTGTGGCGTACAGCCAGAACGGCAGAAGCGTGGCGGCCAGGCCGAAGGCGATCAGCGGACCGGAAGCCAGCATTTGGAAGGGGTGCGAGGCGGAAGCGACGGCGAGCGGGGGGATGATGAGCGCGAGTATCGCGGGGAATAGCGGAACTACGACAGACGCGACATTGCGGGCCGAGGACTTTCGTACGTTCGCAAATCGGGGGGAGCATACGGATTGTGCCGAATACGACAGGCGACGCGTGAAATAGGAAGCGTACAGCTGAATCGCAATCGGCCAAACCAAGCCGGATGTGGCCAGCCAGACCGTGTTGAACGCGGCGTAAATCGACAGATTGACGCCGAACAAGCTGGCGAGCTTAATCATGCCGGCTGCAAGCAGATGGAACAACGGCGGATAGTATTCGTCGTTCGGCCACAGGTGGGTGGCCGCGCCGACGCCTTCGCCGAGGATCTTGCGGATGAAGTAATAGTGCGCGGGCGCGTCGATTTCGTGCAATGGGTTCGTCCAAGCGGCGGAACCGTGCGGAAACCAGGCCCATACGACCGCGGCGGCGAGCGCGACGCCGATGGCGGAACAGACCGGCAGTGCGATGCGGGATAAGCGGGGAACGGCGGAATCGCAAGGCAAAGGCAAAGTATCGTTCGTTGTCTTGCTTGATATCTTGTCCGTCGTTTTAGCCGTCGTTTCGTCTGTCGTCTTGCTTGCGGCGACTGCGCTGTCGGCTTCATCGACTGCGTCGTCGGCCGCTGTGGGAATCGTATTGTCTGTGCTGTGCTGCTTCATCGCCATCCATCGTAGCCGAAGCCGCGAAAGCAAGCCACAAATCGCAATCGCACCTGCATTTTGTAATCCAAAACTGGACCGTGCGGCAACAAAAGCTGGAAAGGCATCTAAAAACGGATGGAACATGCGCGGGATGGGCGCAAGACGGACGCGGAACGCGGGAAGAATAGGCGGACGTAGAGCGGAGACGAGCGCGAGCAGGAACAAAATCGCTGCTTATCCAACCTTCGATTTTCAGGAAGTATTCAGACTTCACACAGAGGTATAACAGTGTTGCGCAAGAAAACAATCACGTTGGATGGGCAGGATGATTGCACGGGGCGCATTGCGCTGTGAGCGTACTCGCTGTCGTTGCTTGACTGTGTGCGTCCCGGCCAACGCTGGCGTCGGCATGCGTCGACGCGTAACTACAGAGAACTGGAGAAGTACCGCATGTTCGTTCTCAAGAACGCATGGGCTGCGCTCGGTCGCGTCAAATGGCGTACCGCGCTGACGGCTTTGCTTGCACTGCTGGTGTCGTTCTCAGCCGCCGTGGATCTGGCGGTGCTGAGAGCCGACGACAAGGCGAATAACGAAACATACCAAGCGCAGAAAGCTTCGGCGGTAATTCGGCCGAGCGCGAAAGTCACTGCGAAACGCGACGGCGCGGACTCCAATTACACCGCCAATTACATGACGTGGGACATGTACACCAAGTACGCGGAAGCGGTGCAGAAGAACAACTTGACATTCGAATACACGCTCGCCACGTCGGTGCCGGTGCGCGCCAGCAAGTCGCTGCAGGCGATCGCGGCGAAAAGCGACATGAGCGAGGACAATACCGGCGGCAACCTGACGTTGCAAGCCTTCTACACGAACGATGCGGCGAAAATCAACGACTACGGCACGTTCAAAGTGGTCAAGGGCAAGCAGCTGAACTACAAGACGGCCAACGACGGCGTGCTGGTCTCTCAGGCAGTGGCCAAGAAGAACAATCTCAAAGTGGGCGACAAGGTGACCGTCGGCAATCCGACGAAGGCTTCCGAAACCTACAAATTCACCGTGAGCGGCATCTACGAGTACACCGGCGAGACGCCGGCCGGATACGGTTCCGACGCGAAATACGCGAAAGACAACCGCGAGAACGTGGTGTACACGTCGTACATCAACTTCGCGCAAAGCGGTCTGGATGTGGCCGGCACCAAGGGCTGGGCCATCCCGAACCTCAACATCATCTTCACGCTGACCGATCCGGCCACATACAACAAGTTCGTGCGACTGGTGACAAAGGCCAAGCTGGACACGTCGAAGTTCACAATCTCATCGCCGTCGCTTGATGCGTACAAGAAGCGCATCGCACCGCTGGACGCCGCCGCCAAGGCCGCGCGCACGGCGTTGTTGGCGACCCTGATCGTCGGCGGGCTCGCGCTGCTGGCATTGGTGCTGTGGGCCGCGATCGGTGGACGCCGTGACGAAATCGGCATGGCGATGGTTTCCGGCGTCACCAAGGGACGTTTGGGATGGCAATTCATGCTGGAAACGTTCATGATGACCGTTCCAGGCTGGGCAATCGGATTGATTGCCGGCGCGCTGCTGGCCAAGCCGCTTGGCACCGCATGGGCCGGTGGACAGGCTGTGGCCATCACATCCGCATCCGTGTGGAACATGATCTGGTACGGACTGGGCGCCTGCCTGGTTCTGGGCATCATCGCGTTCATGCGCGTGGGATTCTTCGATTTGGGTCAGCTGTTCGCAGGCCGTTCTGACGATTCGAACGAATCTGCCGAAGCGAAGAACGCAGACGAGCCGGAGGAAACAGTCGAGTCGACGGAACGTACGGAGGTGAACGCATGAGCGAGAAAGACGTGAAAGACAACGAAACCGAAGCATTGAACAACGCTGCTGCGGAAAACGCGGACATCGAGGCGGGCGAAACCGATATGGCCACGTCGATCGAATCGGTCGATTTCGCGGTGGTGTATGACGATGGAGGCGATTCCATCGCAACCGAATCGGCAGAAAACGCGGAAAATACGGAAGGCATCGCCACGGAAGACAGCGTTGCCAGCGACAACGCGAATCGCGTGAACGAAACGCTCGCATTGGGCGCGACCGACGACGAACAGTCGCTCGACCAGCACGAAACCGTACAGGCGGACTCCGCAACCAGCGTGTCATCGCAGATCGACCGCGAAATCAAACATCATCGCAAGAAGGACGCATTCTTCTTCAAAGCGAACCCGACATTCGCGCTCGACCATGTGACGGTGCACAACCGCAAAACCGGTCGCAACGTGCTCGACGACGTTTCCCTGGCGTTCCATGCCGGCGCGACCCACGCGGTGCTGGTGGATGCCGAAGATGTCGAACAGCATCAGGCGCTGGTGGCCACCATGGTCGGCATGATGCGGACGACCAGCGGCAACGTGATGCACAAAAGCACGAACCTCGCCGACGCGACACCGGTCGACGTGCTTGGACACCGCATCGGTTTCATTCCGCAGCGGTTCGCCGTGCGCGGCGACCTTGACGCGGAAGGCAACGTGCTGTACGCCATGGACGCGTCGAACCGCAATTTCCTGCAGCCCAAGCCGGTGATTGCGCGCGAGCTGCTCAAGCGCGTGGGATTCGAGGAAGTGACTTCCGGTCTGCCGGTGGGCAAGATGAGTGCGTTGGACCAGCGTCGCGTGGCAATCGCGCGTGCGCTGAGTTGCGAGGCGGAGGTGATTATTGCCGATGAGCCGACCGCTGGATTGAACCGTGACGACGCCGCCGTGGTGCTGGGGCTGCTGAAGAAGGCCAAGCGCGATGAGGATCGTAAGCGTGCGATTATTGTGGTGACCGATAATCCGGAGGTCGCCGATCAGATGGAGCATTGCGCGGAGCTTGAGTAGCGAGCGGCGTTCTGCGAGGCGAAAGCTTTGCGGACTGGTGTTGCATGCCAGTCCGCAAGGCTTTTTTCGTGCTGGTCCTGGTTCGTGCCGATTCGCGCTGGTTCGCGGTGACACACCGCTAAAAACATGTCATATGCGCTATGTGTGGCAGACTCTTTCATCTTTGGAATCTCAAACCGCTATGTGTGGCAGGTTGTTTGACGCCTCGTGAGTTAGAGGGGCGGTTTTATGCCCCCTAATGTATGGCGGGAAAGAGAAGTGCCACAGATAGCGGTTTTCAGTGCGCAAAACTCGGGCGGCAGCCAGGCTTCGAGGAATTTTCGGGTGTATCTCGCTTATGAATGGCGGATTTTTCCGCTCGACGCGTGCTATCTCGCTTATAGATGGCGGATGGTTTTGCCGCATGAGACTTAGAGGGGATTGAACTTGCCCCCTAACACCTAGTCTTCCTGAGACACCCGCCATTCATAAGCGAGATAGCATCCGGCAGACACCGAAATCCGCCATTCATAAGCGAGATAAGTAGGTTCGCTACTCGGCGATGCGCATGTGGTACTGCGCGGCGAGCGGTTTGACGTCGAGGACGCCGTAGCGTTCCAGAAGGCGCAGCCATTCGCGCTTGTTGCTTTCGCCGAAACGGGCGGCCTTGCGCGTGTAGGCTTCGGCGGTCAGGAACTTCGGCGGAATCGACTTGCTGTTGTACTTGTCCGCCACCATGACGACCTCCTGCTCGAGGTTCATCGGCACGTAGTCGGCCGGGGGCAACGGCAATCCCTGCGATTCCACGGTTTCGCGGGTGAGGCCCACACCTGTGTGGTTGCGTGCGAACTGGGCGATCGATTCGTCAACGCCCTCGTTCAGCAAGTATTCGTAGCCTTTGAGCCCGTGCTGAACATAGTGCGGACCGTCGAATTTGAGCGGTTCGCCGTCGGAACCGTCCTGCTTGAGCAGGAAATACGTGCCGATGTCGTGCAGCAAACCGCCAATGACCACCAGATGCTCGTCGATGAGCCGCGGCGGAACGGTACCTCCGGTCAGCCCTTCCGTGGACGGCACCGCAGGCATGTGCAACATGCCGAGCGATTCCTCGCCGGTATTGTCTTTCGTCAGTTCCAGTCCGAAGTCGCCGGTTTTTTCGGGAGCGTCCGTCGGCAGGGTGCAGCGGCGGGTGAACAGTGCATTCTGCCGGCGGGCCATGCGGCGGGCGATGTCGGCCACGACCACGCAATGGCCGTGGATGAGGTCGTATGCGGCTTGCGATTGCGCGATTTTGCGATGTAGCTCATCCACTTGCGCAAGAGTGGGGATATAGCCGGTCGTCGGCTTGTTCGATTCGGTTGTTTCGTTCGATTCGTTCGTCATACGCCCATCTTAGGCACGTTCCATCACGCCCATCACACGGTTCCTGACGCAGTTTCCAAAACGGTTCCCAACAGCCGAAGGGATTCATACACCACACCAGGGGAATCCCGAATGAACGGACACGGATTCAACGGTTTCCCCGTCTTGTCAACGATGTTCCAAGGAATGCCGCCTTAAAACGAGCATTCATCAGCTGCCCGCAGCGGACGGCACGATACGCGGGGACGTTATGTGCGGAAAATCAGATGGAACGGACGCGGAATTCGCCGGTGCGGTTGGAAGCCACGATCATCTGGTCGTTTTCGAGGCGGGTCCAGCCGTCTTCGGCGCGCTGGTCGAAACCGGAGCTGGCCACGACCACGCCCTTCGACTGATCGTCGTTTCCGCCGAGCGCACGGTAGCGCAGCACGCGATAGTCGCGCGCCTGCTCGCCACGACCGTACTGGTCGTAGATTTCGACGATGCGCTTGGACGTGACCTCACGTCCGGCCGCGCACAGGGCGATGAACTGGTCCTGGCTTTGGATCATGCAGTTGTAGCTGGACTTCGGATAGCTTTTGCGCAGTTCGCGCACGGCCTGCGCCACCGCCTCGTCGAGTGCGAAGCCGAAGCCGATGTATTGCAGGATGACGGCGAAGAAAATGGCGGAATCGGAACGGCCGCCGGTGGACTGCACGATGCTCGGATCGACCGGGAATGCACGGTTCGTAATGATGTTGCGGCCCTGGTCGTCAGAAATGTCGCCATTGTGGATGAAGCTCAGGCCGTTCGCATAGAAGGGCTGCTGGTTCTCAAGAATCAGCGGCAGGTTGGAGCTGGCCAAGCGCAGGTGCCACAGGCCGCCGCGGGCCGGAGTGTTGGCGAGCTCGTCGAAAATCGGATCATGACGGGCGGCGATGGTGTTTTTGTAGATCGCGGTGCCGGTTTCCGGAGTCGGCGCACCGCCGTCGCGACGGTATGGCGATTCGTCCGGCACGGTGATCAGCGCGGCGCCCCAGCCGTCGTTGTGGATCTCGCTCAGATTTCGGAAATCGCGCACGTTCTGCATGCCGAGCACGCCATTGAGGTTGGTGTTGCTGCCTGCCGTCGCGAATCCAAGTAATCTGCACATGGTTGATTACTTTAGCGACGGCAGGTTTCGACGCGCGCGTGCCGTTATCGGAGTTGGTTATAGCCTGCGATTCAGCCGCCGATTCATACGCATCGCACGTCGCAAAACGCACGTCACGAACGTAAGTTGTCCCGCAAACGAGCAGGAGGACCGACATATCCTGTTGCAGACCGTAAAAACTCGGCCTAAGCGGCCCGGAGCGTGTCGGTAATAGGATATGCCGGTCCTCCTGCGGACTTGGCGGTATTCAGCCAAAGGAAAAGGGCTGGGGCATCTCGTTCGTGACACACTCAAGGCCATTCGGCCAAGCCTACGGTCACAAACGAAATGTCCCAGCCCTCCTTGCGTAGATAAGCCGTGCTCGCAGAGCGGATTCACACGCGCTTCAGACGCGGCGGACGCTCGGTGGCGAGGAACAGCGGCTGAATCTCAATCAGCGGATTGTAGGGAGCGAGTCCGAACCATTTGACCGGAGAGCCGGCCAAATGACGAATCGCGTACTTGATCTGCAGTGAGATCGCGCCCTTCTGGGACACCTTCGACTCGGGCATCAACGCCTTGTGAATCAGCACGTAGCGGATAGGTCCGATGTTCGGATCGGCATCCAGCTTCGGGTAGCGGGTGGTCTGCTTGGGCAGATCGCCGGACTTCGACAGATCGTTCATGATCTGGTGGATGTATGCAGGAATCGACTGCGACACCTTGAAGCCCAAGCGAATACGCACGCGGAACAGGAAGTCCGTGCCGAAATTCTCCACCGAATACTCGCGCGTGAACGGGTTGTCGGACGTTTCCACCGACACCGCCCACCATGCGCGGGCGCGCTTCGGATGGTCCGCGAAAATCGAGAAGAAGATGTCGGTATCGACACGCTTCATTTCCGGATCGGACGTCAGATAGACGATGTTGTCCGTGAAATACGGAATCGAATCGTCCTCATGAAGCTGCTTCAGAACCGGCACGCAATCGGCGGGCTGCATATGCCGGCGTTGCGCGCGTTCCAGCTTCGTGCCTTCGTTCCACGTGTACATAATCAGCAGAATCGCCAATGTCAGCAGCATGGTGAACCAGCCACCGTGCAGGAACTTCGCCATCGAAGCGAAGAAGAACAGGAACTGGATGGCCAGGAACACCACTGTGAACACGACCGCGCCGACGCGCTTGCCATCGTGCCAAATGTAGACGGCCAGCAGAATCGTCGTGGTGATCATCGTGACGGTCAATGCCAGGCCGTACGCGGCGGAAATATGCTCCGAATCGCGGAACATCGCCAAAACCAGCAGGGTGGAGACGCACAGCACGGCGTTGACCACCGGAATGTACAGCTGGCCGCGGGTACGAGCCGGATAGCGCACCTGCAGGTGGGGCATCCAGTTGAGTCGCGTCGCTTCGGAAACCATGGTGTAGGCGCCGGTGATCAACGCCTGCGAAGCGATCACGCCGGCGCACACGGACAGCAGCACCGCCACGTAGCGTACGGACGGGGTCATCATTTCGAAGAACGGATTGAGGCCGTGCATGTGGTTGTACGCGGTGTCGTCCCAATGGTTGAGCATCCACGCGCCCTGGCCGAAATAGCAGAGCACAAGGGCGATCTTGATGAACGGCCACGTGAAGTAGATGTTGCCGCGGCCGACGTGGCCCATGTCGGAATACAGCGCTTCGGCGCCGGTGGTGGACAGGAACACGGTGCCCATGACGGCGAGGCCTGCCGCATTGTGGTGGCTGAAGAGGAACTCCACGCCGTACACCGGATTCAGCGCTTCAAGCACGCTCCAATCGGAGCTCAGGTTCACCAAGCCGACGACGGCGAGGAACGAGAACCAGATCATGACCACCGTGCCGAACGTGCGGCCGATGCGTTCGGTACCGCGCGACTGCACTGCGAACAGGCAGACGATGATCACAATGGTGATCATCAGCGTCAGTTCTTTGTTTTCGCTCATGATCGGTTCCAGCAGCGGCAGTGTTTCCAAGCCTTCCACTGCCGAGCTGATCGAGACGGCCGGCGTAAGCACGGAATCGGCGAGGAACGCGGCGCCGCCCAGCATGGCCGGAATCGCAAGCCATGCCCCATATTTGCGGATCAGCGAATACAGTGCGAAGATGCCGCCTTCGCCGTTGTTGTCGATGCGCATGGCGATGAACACGTATTTGACGGTGGTGATCAGCGTGATCGACCAGAAGACCAGCGACAGGATGCCCAGCACCGCGGCGCGATCCGTATGCGCCAAACCGCCTTGGCCGTTGAGGAACGTCTGCATGGTGTACAGCGGCGAGGTACCGATGTCGCCGTATACCACGCCAAGCGCCACGATGGCCATGGCCGGCGTGATTTTGTCCGGGCCGGACTGGAGACGGCTCCACCAGCGGCCGATGCGGCCCTTGCTGGCGGCCTCGTCAAGTTTCGCGGCTTCCTGCTGCTGCGCCTCGTGCTCCTTGATGAGCGTCTGGCGCTCCTCCTTGGTCAGGACCTTGTGCGAGACCTTTGGCGCCTGCGTGTACGTCGCTGCGTGAAGCAGCGGCTGTTCTTCTTCGTTCGGCTCGTTAGCCATAACGCTTCCTCCAAGTGGCGGGCCTTCCAACCCGCTCCCCAAAATAAAACGCAAGGTGTGACACTAGGAGCTTGGCAAACCATTGTCAAATCTTCACACGTGATTCGGCACGTCACGCATGAAATTCACATATGCTTAATCGTTTGTATTTTGCTTATTTTCTGGCGATTACGCAACTGTTACGTTGAGGCCCATGCGACCGTCACGGAACCGCCACGGGATTACCGCGAAATCGCCATTCTTTTTAGATGCCGTACACTTCGCGCGTCGTTTCACGCGTGGCTTTGGCGATTTCAGCCAACGGTCTGTCAAGATAGTCGGCGAGCGCCTGCAGGGTGTACGGGATCATATACGGCGCGTTGGTGCGGCCGCGGTAGGGCATCGGACTTAAGTAGGGGGCATCGGTTTCGACCATGACGTGGCTCATGCCGACGAGTTTCGCCGATTCGCGGATTCCGTCGTTGCCTTTGTAGCTGGATGTGCCGGAAAGGCTGAGATACCAACCGTTTTCGCGGGCGATTTCGCCCATTTCGGCGTCGCCCGAGTAGCTGTGGAAGACGGTGCGTTCGGGCGCCCCGTCGGCGAGCAGCGTTTCGATGACCTCCTTGTGCGAGTCGCGGTCGTGGATCTGCATGGGCAGGTTGAGTTCCTTGGCGAGCGCGACGTGGGCGCGGAACGCCTCGCGTTGCAGTTCCTTGGCGGATTCGCCGGTACGAAACAGGTCCATGCCGGTTTCGCCGATGGCGACGACCTGGTTGGGGTAGGTGGTGGCGAGGCGGTGTACTTCGGCCATGGCTTCGTCGAAGGGGATGTCGTGCCAGGGCTTGTATTTGATGGGCAGGCCGTCGGGGCCGGGTGCGCCGCGGTGGCCGTGCAGCACGGCTTCGTTGGGGTGTATGGCGATTGCGGCGTGCACGGTTCCGGGATGCTCGCGGGCCATGTCGATGGCGGTCATGAGGTTGGGCAGCTCGCAACCGCAGTCGATTACGCCTTCGACGCCGACTTTCTGGGCTTGTTCCAGCAGTTCGTCGACGCTGTAGACGGGTACTTCGCCTTGGCCTTTTTCCATGGCTTCGTGACTCATGGCTTGGGAGAAGGGCACGACGGATGCGACGTGGGTGTGGTTGTCGATGACGTGCGCGTCTTCGGGCAGCGGCTGCGGGGCCGGGGCCCAATTGCGATTGCGGTGGTGCTTGCTCATGTTTTCCAGATTAGTCCCGATTGGCCCTGCACTGCGGGCGAACTCTCGTTCGAGGGTTCAAACGAGGGTCCGCCCGTTTCGCGGCATACACGTCACTTAATCGTGATGGTGGTGAACGACCATGCCGGTGCCGTGTAGTCGCCGTCTGTCAGATCAATCGCGGTCTGCCGCGGCCTGGTCGGTGATTCCTCACCGACCTGTCCCGCATACGGATTGTCTCCGGCTAGGACGGTGGCCGTGGCGGATGCCGCCGATGCTGTGGAAATATTCAACTCGGCAAGAATCTGACGTAGGTCGACGCTTATTGGCGCGTCCATGGCATTGACCACGCGCACGTAGGTCTCTCCGGCTTTGTCATTACGTGATACGGTGACGGTACGCCTTGGCTCGTCCTTGACCTCCGTGCCATCCGCAATCAGCGTTCCATCGATGTACAGCTTCATGGCTTGGCCGCGGTCGGTGATGTCGGCGTGCACCTGCCACGTGGTGCCCGGCCGCACTTCGTTCATGGAGACTTCGGTGCCGGCAAGCGCATAGGCGGTGCCGTCGCGGACGACGCGCACGCTGTGCCCACGACCGAGCGAAACGATGTTGTGGTTTTTGCCGTCGATGTCGCCACAGATGAGGTCCATGCCCCATCGTCCCTCGTAATAGACGACGGTAGTGTCGATACTGTAGGAATCAGCGTGCAGATCGAGGGCGGTGTCGATGGTTCTGCCATCGTAGGCCACGTTGCCGAGATTAATCGTCTCCCCGGATGCGGTGGTGATGACAAGATTGTTGAGGTCGGCTTTGGCGTTGCCCGCGATGCGTAGTCTCACGGTGTCCGGCAGGGTGCGGCGCAGCGTGGACGGGCCTTCGACGGTGACGGGCCACGCAGTGTCGGCCGTGGTGGTGGCGTACATCTGCTGCACCCAATAGCTGTAGGGATGGTAGGCGCGTTCGTTGTCGAAGTAGATGAGGTCCGGATTCCAGCTATGGTGCCCATTCTTGGCGAACAGCGGGGCGTAGGAGGCCATGGCCACCACATCGCCGTTGAGTTCCATGCGTCCCATGAAGGCCGCTTCGGACAGGCCGTTGATCAGTTGGGTGTTCCAGGAGCCGTATTCGCCGAGGTAGACCTTCGGCCCCTTGCGGTCCGTGTGGTCGTAGTGGTCGAGGTTGTGAAACCACCAGCTGGACGACTGGTAGGAATGTTCGTCGACGATCGGCAGACCCGCTTCGCGCGCGTACTTCCAGCCTTCCTCATAATCCTGACCGCTGGGGGCGGGACCGACGGTGCCGACGACGACGATGTCCGGATATGCGGCTTTGACGGCGTCGAAAATCTGCTGGAAGCGGTTTTTGAACACGTCGTCGATAAGATCCTCGTTGCCGATGCCGAGGTATTCGAGACCGAACGGCTCCGGATGGCCCATGGCGGCGCGCTTGGCACCCCATTCGGTGGCGGTGCTGCCGTTGCAGAATTCGATGAGGTGGAGCACTTCATCGATGTAAGCGGGCATATCCTCCTGCGCCACCGGCACCGGGCCTTGGCTGGTGTTTTGGCAGCTCACGCCGGCGGGCAGCACCGGCAGCGGCTTGGCGCCGATTGTTTCGCACAGGCACAGGTATTCGTAGTAGCCGATGCGGAATGACTGGTGGTAGCCCCAGAGGTTGAAGTTGTGCGGACGATGCTCGACCGGTCCAATGGTGCGGTCCCAGTGGTACATGTTGTCCATGCCGAGGCCGTGGGTGATGCAGCCGCCGGGGAATCGCATGAATCGTGGTTTGAGGTCGGCGAGCGCCTCCACCAGATCCGGGCGGAAGTGCTTGAGGCCGCGGTAGGTGGTGCGTGGCTCCAAGGTGACGAAGTCGAGGTCGATGACGCCTTCGCCGGCGAAGGCCAGACGCAATGTGCCCTGTGTGGCCACGCTCGAGCCGGCATCGCCGTGCTCAGGAACGGTCAGCGAGGCTTGGTATGTCGTCCATGCCGAGGCTGAGACGGTGATGGTGGTTTCGGCGATGATGCTGCCGTCGTCTCCGCGCAGCGAGACCGTCACCGGCATCGCGCTTTCCGATCGCACGCGCATCCAGGCGGTGAAATCGTAGGTTTCTCCGGCGCGGAACACCATGCCGTCCCAGCCGGTGTTGTCCAGCGCGGCAGGGGCGTGTTCGACTTCCACCGTCGCGTAATGCGGGTTTTCGGTGGCGACCGGGTCGTTGTCATGGATGCAGAACGCGGCGAACGAGCCTTCCGGCACGATTTTGCGCCAGAAGCTGTAGTTGCTCCAATCGATGGAGTCGGCGCGGTTGTATTCGAAGGCGCCGTTCTGCACGAGGTCGGCGTTGAGGCCGCCGTCGCCGGAGTAGCTAATGTCTTCGAAGAAGATGCCCCACAGGTCGGTGCTGATGGCGCGCACGCCCGCTTTGTCGAGTGTGGCGGTGAGTTTGTCGGTCATGGTGTGGCCGTCAGCCGGATATTCGTCAGCCGGGGCGACGGAAACGGTGGTTGGGATCGTCATCGAACCTCTCTTTTCGTTCGGGATCGCTATGGGGGCTGTGTCGCGGAAAGCAGGACGCCGTCATGCGAACCGTATATGTATCGTTACACATACTAGCGCAAATCCAATCATCCGCAATGGAGGCAATATATCGGTGAGTCTTTGTATTTGCAACGATTTTACAGAATCAAGAGAATATAATATCGTTACATATCAATCATAAGTTTTCAAGGAGCGGCATATGACCAGCAGCACACCGACGCTACGCGACGTGGCCGCGGAAGCGGGCGTCTCCCCCATGACCGCGTCGAACGCGCTGCGCGGCAAGCCAGGCGTCAAGGAATCGACCCGCGCCAAAGTGATCGCCGCAGCGAAGAAACTCAATTACCGCATCAATCTGACGGCCAGCATGCTCAAATCGGGCCGCAGCAACATCATCCACGTCATCGTCAACGAATTCGATTCGCCGTTCTATTCAAAGCTCACGCAGGCGTTGAGCAACGAAATCGTGTCCCGCGGACTTATTCCATTCATCGAGCAGACGCAGTATTCGCCGGACGCCGCCGAGCACGCGCTGAGCAGCAATCCGTTCTCCGGGCAGCTGTTCGATGGCGAGATCCTGCACGCCACAGGCTTGAGCACAAATGTGCCGCTGTCCAAACTCAATGGCGGCAGACCATTCGTGCTGCTGGACGCCTGCGAGGAGACGCCGACCGTCGATGCCGTGAACTTCCCCAACGAGGAGGCCGAACGCGCGGCGACGCAGCATCTCATCGACCGCGGATGCCGCAATATCGCGATCGTCGGCCACCGGTTCGCCCCCCGCGCCGATCTGGCGCATGCCCAGAACGCGTTCGCTCTGCGATTGCGCGGCGCATGCGGAGCGCTGTCCGACGCCGGACTGCCCTATGACGAGTCGATGGTGTTCGAAGCCGGGGATGTGGCCAATGGCATCATCGCCGGGCATGCGATTGCGGAACGTATTCTCGCCGCACGGAGCGGACATGGTGGCACCGAGTTCGACGGCGCGTGCTGCGCCAACGATTTCGCGGCGTTCGGCGTGATACGCGGGCTCGCGGACCGCGGACTGCGCGTGCCGCAGGACGTGAAGGTGATCGGTTTCGACGGCGTGACCTCCGGCTCGTACACGACGCCGGCGTTGAGCACCATCCAGGTCGATTTCACGCAGCTTGCGAAATTCTCGGTCGATATGCTGTCCGAACGTATCGATCATGGAACAGACGAGGCGTTGCCGCCAAGACGGGCCATCATCGGCTACCAGCTGGTGGACCGGGAATCGACCGCGGTCTGAGGATGACGCCCCGATGGCAGGCAATCCGCCATAGGCAGCAGCCTTCGCGGCCAATCCCACTCAATCGGAATCACTCAATCGGAATCAATCGCCATCATTCATCAAGGAATCTCTAGGAGCATCATGAGCATCGACACCCAGGCCTATCTGTTCGTGCATTTCATCGGCGAGGAACGCAATCCCACCGACGAACAGCTGTACTTCGCGCTGAGCCGCGACGGCGTGCATTGGAGGGATCTGCGCCCGGCCGGCAGTCCGGCGTTGACGTGGCTAGGCGGCGAGAAGGGCGTGCGCGACCCGCATATTGTGCGCGACCCACGTGGTGGATTCCACATTGTGGCCACCGATTTGAGCATCTATTACCGTGGCGGCTGGGGGCCGAACGATGGCGCCACCACGAATGGATCGACCGGCCTGGTGATCTGGGACTCCCCTGACCTGGTCCATTGGAGCGAGCCGCGCCTGGTGGACGTGGCCTCGAAGATTCCGGACGCTGGCATGGCTTGGGCTCCGGAGGCGAATTGGGATCCGGATCGCGGGCAGTGGATCGTGTTCTGGTCCACGAAGAGCAACGCCGAAAGCTCCGCGGATCCGTTGGCCAACGAGCTCGGCGATCCGACGAATGTGTATTATGCGACGACCGTTGATTTCAGGGTGTTCTCCGATCCGGTCAAGTGGATCGATCGTAAGAATGTGATCATCGATTCGACCATGCTGCGCGACGATGACGGCTGGTGGTACCGCGCGTCCAAGGACTCGGAAATCACCATCGAACGCACCCGTAACCCGTATGCGACGACCTACGAGGTGCTGCGCACCGACGACCCGAATGAGTGGTCGTATGTGGGCACGCTCACCGACATCTTCGGCAATGGCCGGTATTCCATGCACTACTTGGAAGGGCCGGAACTGTTCCGTTACAACGACGAAGACGTGAAGGTGATCAACGGCAGGACCATGCCATTCGGCCTGATGTGCGACCAGTACGCGGAGTCCAAGGGCTACCTGTCGTTCCGCGCCGCCTCGCTCGCCTCGCATGATCCGGCCGATTGGCAGCGCGCAGACGATATCGATTTCGGCGCGCTGAAGAAGCGTCACGGCGCGATTCTGCCGATCACGGCCGCCGAATACGACGCCATCGAAACCGCCTTCGCCCTGTAGGCGGCGCGATTGCCCATCCGTCGCAACCGCTCAGGCGCGGCGGATGGCGAAGATGCGGGCGGACGGCTGCTTGGAGGTGGCCGCGTTGAGCCGGACCGTCTCGGGGTCCATGCGCTCGACGGTCCACGGCTTGGCGTCGGGCGCATGCTCGGGAACGGCCGGATTCGGGAAGATCTGCTCGATATGGCAGTCCTCGGACAGCGGCACGTTCACGGAAGGCGTGCCGCCGCGACGCCAGACAATGATGTAATCGCACGAATCGTCGTCCTCCGACGGGAGGAATGACGGATGGCGCAGACCGACGACGAGCCAATCGCCATCGAAATCAGGCAGACGGGCCGGCCAGAACGGCACCAATTCCTGCTGCTCGGTCAGCACACGGCGGTGCAAGGCCACCGCATCCCGCACCAAGGCAAGCCGATGCTCGTCCATGCGGTCAATGAATCCGGACAGGTACAACCTGCCGAGTATGCCCGTGGCCAGCGTGAAGACGGCGGTCTCATCGTCCATCTCCTGCTGGGCGTAACCCCAGTTGCCTTGCTGTTCCGGCAGGATCGTCAGTCCGGCGCCGGCGGCGATCGCGGCGTAAATCAGCGGATCACACTGGTCGGAGGTGGATTGCAGGTCCAATCGTTGCAACTGCGCGTAATCGGCGCGCATCGCACCGGAACCGCAGTTTTCAATCATAACGTCCGGATGGCGGCGGCGCAGGTCGTCGAGCCAGTCAAGATAGGCGCGGCAATGGCCGAGCAGGCCAGCGCCGGCGGATTCGGCGTCGAGATCAGTGCCGACGCCGGGGACGGTGTTGTAGTCGAATTTGAAGAAGACCGCGCCGAAATCGTCAATCAGCCGGTTGACGGTGCGAGTGACGTGCTCGCGTGCGGCGGGCGAGCGGAAGTCAAGCAGGTACCGGCCCGAATCGCAGACGCGCACACCGTGGCGCTGGAAGAACGCGTCATCGGGCAGACTTTGGGCGAGCGGCGATTTCACACCGATCACCTCAGGCTCGAGCCACAATCCCAAGCCCATGCCATGCGCGCGGATGGTGTCGGCCAAACCCTTGAGTCCAGCTTCGCCGAAACGGTTCGTGGAGGCCTGCCATTCTCCGACCATGTCCCACCAACCGCCGTCCGTGCTGTCGTACCAGCCGGCGTCGATGCAGAAGATGTCCGCGCCGACGCGTGCCGCGCCCTCGACGAGCGGCAGCTCCTTCTCCAAGCGCGGGTCGCCGAACAGGGTGTTCATGTAATCGTTGTAGATGACGAGTCCCTGCGTGCGTTCGAACTGCTCGGAACGACCCAATTCGCGAGCCTTGGCGGCACGCAACGCACGGCGCTGCAATGTCATTTCGGCGACGGACTGCTGCCAATCGCCGGCCGAGATCGCGAAGGAGACCGGCACCGATTCGAAATCGTGGCCTTCACCCAGCTCCGTATACCAATGGTGGTCCTGATATTCCGGTCCGAACGCGCTGATGTGCAAACCGGGATCATCCTCGCCGATCTCCCATTCCCATGGGCCGTTGTGCTCGATCTGCCACATTACGGAGAAGTCGCGCGATTGGCGGCGCGAGCCCTCGACCTGTACGATGCCGGCCGGCTCATGCACGCCGGTGCTCCATGTGGAGGCGGAGCTCATGGCGAATCGCGAGCTGGATTGGCCGGGATTGATGACTTGATTGCGATTGCGCACCGACACGTCGCGCAGTGGACGGCTGCGCCAATCGTTTTCCACCGCCCACGCGGAGTCTCCCCAGAATACGCGGGAATGGTCGATTTTGCCGCAGTTGACGCGCATCGGCACCGTCAGATTCAACGACGACACCGCCTCGATAGGCAGCGGGCGCGCGGAGCTCAACCGCGTGTAGGTGCGCACTGCGGACAGACCCGGGAACGCTTCGAATACGGAAGTGACTACCAGCCCAGCCGTGGCGTCGGCATGGCGGACGGTTTCCGGCGAGGGCTGCGCGGCGGCTTCGGCCCGTTCGGCGGCGGTCGGTTCGAACGCGCGCCCGTGCGGCTCCAGTTCCGCATACGAAGCGAATTGGACGATCTCCAAACGATATGGTTCGGCGGACCCTTCCTCCGGCTCGGAGGCGGCGGCCGAGACGAATCGCAATACGCTGCCCGCCACCGTGGCGATCAAGGTGAGGCGATTGTCCTGCGATCCGGTGTTGGCGGCACGCACTTCGACGATCGGACGCGGATCACGTTCCAGCACGGTTCTTCCATCGTCGGCAACACGGCCGCCGATGGGCCCCATGCCGCGGCCTGCAACGTTGCACAATCGGACGGGGGAATCGCCTGCCGTGTCGAACAGCATGGAAACCACGCCATTGCCCCATTCGAGACGCCCGTCCTCACGGGGACATACGGGGTTCATTGCACCGGCACCGCTTATCATCTTCGACTCCTCAACCGTGTTCAGATACCGCCTGATCATTGACATGCATCGATTGACGTACCTGGTACTAGCTTAAGCGGTAAATGGGGCAAATCGCACGTGCGTGTCTACTCGAAGCGGAGATATGCGATGAACTCGACTGGCGCATCCTTGGTTTTGGCGATGTTGCCGAAACCAAGGACAGCCCCTTTGTCGGGCAGTCCCTTCGTCACTCGTCATGCTCACCCGCGTAGGAACACCGTCATCTCGTTCTCGCCACGGTTGGCCCATGCGAAGTATGGAATCAGCGTGGCCGTCGTCGTCTTGCGTTCGGCGGGACGCCAATCATGGTACAACGCGGAGGTTTGCGCGGAGTCTTCCACTTCACGCCAAGCGGGAATCGCCAGCGTGGTCATCGGCATATCGACGGCGTCCACCTCGCCGAGCCCCTGCTCGTCCTGCGCGACGGCGCCGGCATGGAAGACGATGCGATCAACGGACACGCAGGATGGATCGGATGCGATGCGCGCGGTATCGGCGTGCAGCAGATGCAGGTTCGCGCCATTATCGACACCTTCCGCGCAGTAGGCCAGCGGTCCGCGCACGAACGCCACCTTTCCGGCGTCCTCGCGCACGAGCGGATTCGCGGCGACCATGTGGACCGGCATCGGGAAATCGAAATCGACGACGTCGCCGTCATGCCATGCGCCGGTCAGATACAGGTATCCGTCTCTGATGACGCGGGAGATGTCGTCGCGGCCGCGCACGGTGACCGCATCGGAAGCGGTTTCGCCACCGGCCCAAGCGGGCAGACGGAGGGCGATCGTGAAAACCGCGTCCTTGGATGCATCGGAAGCAGAATCGCCTGCATCAAAGCCCACCGCGACGGATCCCTTGCCGGACCAGGGCATATCGGACATGACGTCAAGGCGCACATCGGTGCCGGAAAGCCTGGCATGGACGCCGCCGCCCATATACAGATGCACATACAGGGTGGATGAGTCGTCTCCGATCGTGTAGGCGTACTGCTGCACGTCCTCCACGATGCGTGCGATGTTCGGCGGGCAGCAGGCGCATCCGAACCACTTCTGGCGCACCGGCTTGACGTGCGCCTTGCGTTCATCGCGATGGCATGCCTCGGGCACCACTTCGAGCGGGTTCACGTAGAAGAAGCTTTTGCCATCGAGTGCCATGCCGGCGAGCGTGGTGTTGTACAGCGCCGATTCCATGACGTCCGCATATTCGGATTTCGGCTGGATTTCCAGCATGCGGCGGGCGAAGAACGCGAGCGCGATGGCGGCGCAGCTTTCCGAATAGGCGGTGTCGTTCGGCAGATCATAGTCGAAGGAGAAGGCCTCCCCCATGTGTGTGGCGCCGATACCGCCGGTGATGTAGATCTTTCGGTCGACGATGTTGCGCCACAGCTGTTCACAGGATGCCAGCAGGTCGGGGTCGCCGGTCAGGCGTGCCACATCGGCGGCTCCGGCGTAGAAGTAGGCAGCGCGGACGGCGTGGCCGAGGGCTTCCGTTTGTTCCGTGATTGGCTTATCGGCCTGGTAGTAGGCGTAGTTCTGTTCGCGCGGCTCGTAGTCGCGGCCGCCCTCATGGGCACGGCGGCGATCTTCGAGCTCGAAGTAGAGCGGCTGCTGGCCGCGTTGGCGCACGAAGTATTCGGCGAGGTCGGCGTAGCGCTGTTCGCCGGTGGTCTCGGCGAGTTTGACGAGTGCCATTTCGGCGATTTCGTGCCCGGGATAGCCGTGCAGCTTGCCGTCGGCGGTGCCGAATCGGAAATCGATGTAATCAGCGAAACGGCAGGCCGCGTCGAGCAGCTTGCGTTTGCCGGTGGCTTGATAGTAGGCAATCGCGCCTTCGGTCAGGTGGCCGAAGCAGTACAGCTCATGGTGGTCCTTCAGGTTGGTGAAGTGCCGGTCCATGCCGTTGAGGATGTAGTAGGTGTCCAGGTAGCCGTTGTCGAGCTGCGCCGCGCAGACGATATCGATGGCGGTGTCGGCGGTCGCTTCAAGGTCAGCGTCCGGGTGGTGGGTCAGCGAGTAGCCGACCGCTTCGATCCATTTGGAGAAATCAGTATCTTGGAACACGAAGCCGTAGAACTTGTCGGGATCGGGGTGCGCCGGGTCGTCCGGCAGGGCTTCGAAGCCGCGGAACGTGTATTTCGGCGGCACGAAGGCCTTGCCTTCCTTGTGGTGTTCTGCGTTCTGCGCGGCGGCGGCCTTGAAGTTGTGCATGCAGTAGCTGGGTGCGGCGCCGGGAACGTTGTCGTTCAGCGCGTTCCACTGGTAGGGAATCACCTGGGTGCGCACGAGTTCCTGCCGCGATGCCCAGAACGGGTCGGTGACGGTGGCGTCGCGCAATGCGATTGGATGGCTGGTGCGATTGGTGGTAGTCATGAGTGCAAGCGCTCCTTAGTGCATCGTTGTCTTGTTAACGCTCACAATCCATTATTCCACGGGTTGCTCCAAAGTACATTCCGCATGGCGGCATGTCCGACGGGAATCCCACCGCGGCAGCCGGCCCAAGATGGCCGCGCATTGGCTGCGCGACCGTTGGGCAGGCATTTCGGATTGCGGATATACGGGCTAAGGGGCAGAGCAGCTAGCCGCCGGGGCTGGCGGCCGGCTGCTCAGACCTTGATCATGGCGTACTGCGATTCGTAGAGCCGGTAGTAGGCGCCATGGCGGGCGAGCAGCTCGGCATGGTTGCCCTGCTCCACGATCTGCCCGTGGTCGATGTAGCAGATCTCATCCGCATTCTCGATCGTGGACAGGCGGTGCGCGATGATGAAGCTCGTGCGTCCCTTGAGCAGATGGTTCAGACCGGCCTGCAGCGCCTCCTCAGTACGCGTGTCGATATTCGACGTGGCCTCGTCGAGAATCAGGATGCGCGGGTCGGCGAGCAGCACGCGCGCGAACGCGATGAGCTGGCGTTGGCCCGCGGACAGGGTCGAACCGCGCTCCTCCACCACGGTGTCGTAGCCGTCTGGCAGTTCCATGATGAATTCGTGCGCATGCACGGCCTTGGCCGCGGCCACGATCTCCTCGTCGGTGGCGTCCAGTTTGCCGTAGCGGATGTTCTCACGCACGTTGCCGGAGAAGATGAACGTGTCCTGCAGCATGACGCCCATCTGCCGGCGCAGGCTTTCCAACGTGACGGAACGCACGTCGTGGCCGTCGATCGTCACCGAGCCTTCGGCGACGTCGTAGAAACGCGACAGCAGGTTGATGATCGTGGTTTTGCCGGCACCCGTAGGACCGACCAGCGCGATCGTCTTGCCTGGCTCGACATGCAGGTCGACCAGGTTCAGGATGTTGCGGCCGTCCGGCTCGTAGCGGAAGACGACGTCGTTGAAGTCGACGCGGCCCTCGATCTGCGGCAGATCGACGGCGTCCGGCGCGTTGCGGATCTCCGGCTGCACATCCAGCGTCTCGAAGATGCGCTCGAGATACGCGGAGCAGGTGATCAGCTGGTTGTAGAAGTTGCCGATGCTGATTACCGGGTTCCAGAAGTTGTTCGCATAGCCGACGAACGCGATGAGCACGCCCGTGGTCACGTCCACACCGCCGAAACCGGTGACGCCCACATAATAGATGAACGCGATCGTCATGACGGAAATCGTCTGGATGCCCGGCCACATAAGCGTCTGGATATGCACCGTACGCATCCACGCGGAACGCACAGCGCCCTGCTGTTCCTGGAATGTGCGGAACTGCGTGTCCTCGCGCGCGAACGTCTGGGTGGTCTTCACGCCGGCGATCGATTCGTGGATGAACGCGTTGAGATTGCTCTGCTTATTGGATAGCACCTGGTACGCGCGACGCTGGAAATGCTGCAATCCCAGCACCCACGCGATGAGCAGCGGGAACAACGCGAGACTGTACAGCGCGAGACGCCAATCCACGACGAACATGACCACTAGCGTGATGAAGAACGTGAACACGTCGGAAATCACGTTGACCAGACCGGAGCTCAGGGTGTCCGAAAGCGTGTTCACATAGTTGACCACGCGGATGAGGATTTTGCCATGCGGACGCGAGTCGAAATAGCTGAACGGCAACGTCTGAATGTGCGTAAACAGGTCGCGGCGCATGTCTTTAAGCATGAGCTGGCCGACGCGCGTGATTTCCACAGTACGGTAGCGCAAACCGAATTCGTAAATGACGATGAGCACCGCCAGCAGTGCCACCAGCTCGCCAAGCAGCGCAAGGTTTTTCGCCGGAATGACACTGTCGATCATGATTTTCGTCAGATACGGTTCCACGACGTTGATGCAGCCCATTGCCGCCACGACGATGAGGATCCAGACCACGCGGGCCATGTACGGTTTCAGGTAGACGCCGACGCGCGCGAGGTCGCGCATATTGATCTTCTCTTCAAGGTCTTCATCGTCACGGAAGGTGTTGCGTTGTGCCATGATGTTATCCTCCCCCGCGTCTTACGCTTCGAATCCCTGCGAGCGGCCGGCATCCACGCCCAACTGCTTGCTGTAAATCTGCCAATATCGGCCGTGCGAGGCCACCAATTCGTCGTGCGTGCCACGTTCCACAATGCGCCCATGCTCCAGCACGAGAATCAAGTCGGAATCCTTGACCGACGAAATGCGGTGGGCGATTGTGACAATCGTCTTCTTCTCGTCCAAATCGCGCAAGTGCCGCTGAATCTCTGCTTCCGTTTCCATATCGACGGCGCTGGTCGTATCGTCCATAATCAGAATCGACGGATTGTCGGCGAGAGCACGCGCCAAGCTCAGTCGCTGCTTCTGTCCGCCGGACAGGCCGACGCCACGTTCGCCGACGACGGTATCGTAGCCGTCCGGCATGCTGCTGATGAAGCCATCCGCGCCGGCAATGGCGGCCATGCGGCGCACGTACTGTTCGTCGTAACCACGTCGTCTGCGCTGGCCGTCGTACTGACCGTTGTACTCAAGTCGGTTGCTTCGGTCGCCCGCGCCAAAGCTGATGTTGCTGCCGATCGTATCGGAAAACAGGAACGTATCCTGCGCGACGATGCAGACTTGCGATCGCAACGTGGCGAGCGGCCAGTCGCGCGCGTCGATGCCGTCGATGAGCACACGACCGGCGGTTGGGTCGTAGAAACGGGAGATAAGGTTGACGAGAGTCGATTTGCCGGAGCCGGTTTCGCCGAGGATTCCGAGTTTCGCGCCTGCGGGAACGTGGAAGTCGATGTCGCTGAGCACAGGCGTCCCCAGATCGTCGGGGAAAGCGAAGTCGACGTGCTGGAAGTCGATGGTTCCTGCGATTCTAGCCGATTTATCGGCGGCTTGCGCCCCTTGCGTACCTTGAGTACCGACTCGCGTAGTGCTTTGCGTGGCTTTCCCCGCAAACTCCGGCTTTTCGCGAATACGCGATTCGGCGGTGAGCAGCTTACGGATTTTTATGCATGCCGCGTTGAAACGTTGCCAGTCGTTGGTAAGCCATCCGGATTGGCGGATTGGGCTGTCAAGCATCCACAGGTATGAGTTGAACGCCACAAGGTTGCCAAGAGTCATGTACCCTTTGATGACGAGAAAGCCGCCGAAACCGAGTGTGATAAGTTGCAGCGAAAAGCCGAGACCGTCAAGCCAGGGCATGTATTTGCGGCTGTTGTATGCCTGGGCCATGTTGCGTTGCATATAGTCGTCGTTGCGTTCGTCAAATTTTTCGGTTTCGTACGATTCGCGCACAAACGCTTTGACGACGCGGTTGCCTTCGATGTTTTCCTCGACCATCGAATTCATTTCGGCGAGCGAGTTTCGGATATCGAAGAACAGGGGTCGTGCATGCTTCGACAGACCGCGTGTCAAAATGAACAGTGGTGGCGTGACGCAAGCGAGCGCAAGCGCAAGTCGCCAATCAATCGAAAACATCATGGCGAGCGCGCCGATGAACATGACCACGCAGTCAAGCGCTTGCAGGCTCACCCAGCTCAGTGCGTGGCGGATGGCGTCGGTGTCGGACGTCATGCGGCTCATGATGTCGCCAGTGCGAGTGTGGTTGAAGTAGGTGAAGTCAAGTTCGTGGAGTTTTTCGAATTCGTCGCTGACGAGACGATAGATGGAGTTCTGTCCGAAGCGTTCCATCCACATTTGGCAGCCGTAACGGGAGCCGACACGCACCACGGTGAGCACGAGCATCATGACGCACAGTCGGGTCAGTTCGTCCACATGGCCTTGGGTGATGACGCGGTCCACGATCAGTCCGGACAGCAGCGGGATGATGAGGGCCATGGTGTTGTTCACGCAGAACAGTACGACCGCGCCGGCCACGCGCGGCAGGTCAGGTTTGCAGTACGGCAGGATCCATGCAAGGTTGCCCGCCTGCTGGTTGCGTTTCGGATCGACATACATACGTAGCGTTCCTTCGAATTGTTTGCTTGGGTCTTGGTTGGGTTGTTGTTGGGTTGTGGTGTTGCGGCCATTCGTTGCCGCCACGATTCACGTCCGTCGTGTGTCGAGCGTCCCGTCACCGGCATGCCGCCGCCGGCCGAAACCCCTGTTCGGATTCGCAAACTCGACTTATTTTAAACGAACCGTACGCCGATGCAACAGATGCGTTTTCGGCGTGTCGCAATCATAATAAAATCAACATATATACCGTTACATACCACTGGTTTGCGGGTGCTGCGAAAACCGTCATCGGAGCCTGGCTCGCCGGAATCGGAGCATCGCATCGGAACATCGCACGATAATGGAATCAAGCTCGAACTATCGATACAAGCATCGGCGACGCACGTCGAGGAAAGGACGGCAAGGATGACGGACTTGGAGCGCATCCGCGCGAAGTTCGCTGCGGAATATGGCCTGTCGGAGGACATGCTCAGGAACGCGGAACGTTGGACGGAGACCACGGGCGACCTCGAAGGGGTTCCCGAGAACCTGCTGCCGGGCATTCTGGGAATGCGATTTGGCGCGATCGCCATCGATACGCCGCGTTCCGAACGCTGGAGCACGCCGGAAGACATCGATGTAATCGCCGACCTCGCCTACCTGCCGGATGGCGGGTACGATACGGCCGCGGGAGCGTGCCGCGGCCATTTGCTCGACCTGTATCTGCCGCATGACGCGGTATTGCGCGGTGGGCACACCCTGCCGGTGTACATCGATATCCATGGCGGCGGATTCACTTACGGATACAAGGAGCTGAACCGGAATTTCAACGTGCATCTCGCGGAACAGGGCTTCGCGGTGTTTTCATTGAACTATCGTCCGGCGCCGCAGACCGACTTGCGTGGGCAATTGGCCGATATCCAGGCGGCATTGCGTTGGATCGCAGCCCATATGGCCGATTATCCGGTCAATCCGAACGCGGTGTTCCTCACCGGCGATTCCGCAGGTGGCGCGTTGACGCTACTGACCTTGGCCATTGAAAACAATGCGGAAGCCGCGGCTGCGTTTGGCGTCGACAAGCCGTCCGGCATCCGATTCGCGGGTGCCGCTCCGGTGTGCGGCGCGTACAGTTCGGCGTCGTTGGAGACCATGGGCCGCAAGCTGACGGTCGGGTATGACCCGAACCGCCGTATCGGTCTTGAGCAGATGTTGGGCGTCGATTTCTTTGCGGGGCTCGAAGCCGCCGATCCGAAGTTCCTCACCGCTGAGGGTCTGGCGTTCAACGTCGATCTGCCACCCTTGCTCATCATCACCTGCGGCGACGATTTCCTTGAAGCCGACAATCTGGCGTTGGCCGCCGCCTTGTCGCGCAAAGGCGCCGATTTTGAATTGTTCGACCCGAAGCCGCGCCGCCATGAGACGTTGGGGCATGTGTTCGTCATCGGCATGCCATGGCTTGAGGAAAGCCGGGAATGCCTTGATCGAATCCGCCGCTTCTCATACGAACGCTGTTGAATAACGTGAATGGGGTGAATACTCCTCCGGAGTGCCCGCCCCATTCAATGGCCGTCGATGCCGCGACGCCGTATCAGCGGCGGACCATTTCCTCTTCGATCTGTTCGAGCGACTTGCCCTTGGTCTCAGGCACGAAACGCAGCACGAACGGGATGGACAGCGCGGAGAACACGCCAAAGATGGTGAACGGGCCGCCGACGTTGTTGCCGAACATGGCCAGCAGCATGAGGAAGAACTGGGAGACCACGAAATTGCCCAGCCAGTTGGCAGCGGAACCGAAGGAGCTGCCGATGCCGCGCACGCTCAACGGGAAGATCTCGCCGATGAGCACCCATGCGATCGGACCCCATGACAGCGCGAAGCCGAGGATATAGCAGGCGATCAGCACCATGGTCGGCACGGCCAGCGTGGCCACATCGCCGGTGAAGTTAAGCACGGCCAGCACCGCGAGGGCGATGGTCATCGTCACCGATCCGAAGATCAGCAGCTTCTTGCGGGGGAATTTGTCCATGATAAGCGTGGCCGCGATAGTGGCCACGAAGTTGACCACGCCAATGCCGACCGACACCCAGATGGCATGGTTTTCGGGGAATCCGAAGCCTTTGATGAACACCTGCGGCAGGAAATAGATCACGGAGTTGATGCCGACAAGCTGCTGGAACAGCATGATGCCGATCGCGGCGACGAGCGCAGGACGGGCGATACGGAACAGCTCGCGGACACCGCCCTTGGTGTTCTGCGCGGCGACGGCCTTGATCTCGTCGAGCTCGAGCTGCACCTGCGTCTGATCGACGTCCTTGCGAATAAGGGTAAGTACTTTGAACGCCTCACGATCCTTGCCTCGACTCACCAGATATCGCGGCGATTCCGGCAGCAGCAGGCCGCCGATCAGCAACAGGGCCGCCGGCACGAGCGCCGACCCCAGCATCCACCGCCAATCGCGGATGCCGGCGATATTGTGGCCGAGGAAGCCGAGATTGGACGCGTATGCCAGCAGGATGCCGAAAGTGATCATCAGCTGGAATAGCGTGGACAGCGATCCACGACGTTCCTTCGGCGCAAGCTCGGCAAGATATGCCGGAGTCAGCGAGGAGGCCGCGCCGACGGCGAGACCGAGGATGATGCGGGCCACGACCATCATCAGGAATCCCGTGGATCCCGCGCACATGCCCGAACCGAGCAGGAACAGTATCGCCGCCAGAATCAGCAGCTTCTTGCGGCCGAAACGATCGGACAGCGCGCCGATGGACAGGGCTCCCGCGCAGGAACCGATCAACACGGATGATGTGATGAACCCGGTCTGAGCCACGGACAGGCCGAAATCGGATTCGATGAGCGGCGAGGCTCCGGAGATGATGCCGGTGTCGAAGCCGAACAGCATGCCTCCCAGCGCGCCGAACGTGAAGATGAACGCGCTGTTGAGCGGGAAACGTGTGGAAACGCCACGCCCCACCTCCCGCTCGACGGCGTCGATCGTCGCGCCGACCTCATGGATGCCGGCTTCCACCGCACCTTCGGCGTCGTGTACTGGATTGGACGTCTGCACCGCAGTCATGATTCCACCTTCCATTCCCATCGATCCTCATCGATATGAGATGCAGCAATCGCAGCAAACAAAAAAGACCTGGAACGACGTATAGTGACGTCGTTCCAGGTCTTGCCTCGCATTGAGTAGCAACCCTGCCGCGCTTGTATGCTGCGTATATTGCATTCAAGTGTAGGTCATGGCGACATGCGACACTCCGATTTTTTAGAAAACGTTTACCGGTTATTTTTCAGTGCAGGAAAGCGTGAAGCACAGGCCAGCGGCACATGCTTTTCCCTCGTGCGGAGAGCCTCCTCGGATATCCACGAGCAAGCGGACCGAATCAAGCCGTCAAACCATCCACAAGCAAGCCGGCAAAAAGAAAGCCGGCGGAGAGAAGGCCGCCGGCTGAGAGAGAAGAGAGAAGAAGGGTTCAGTTATGGGATTCTTGAAAGAACCTCGCCAACAGCCGTAACCGTTGACATGTTCTATATAACCGCCCGACCCTTGGAGGAACGATGTGTGTTCCTGTCAATTCCCTGAGAATTTCGTAGCGGAAATGTCACGACGGTGCGAATTCGGGGGTTTATCCCACTGAATATCGCCCCAACGGCCTTCCTGCAGCTTGTTCAGCGCGGCAACAGACGATTGCACGGCATCTGCCGACACCGTCATGAAACGCCGCTATACAACACCGCCGCTCAACGACGCCGTGCACTCACACGCAATCGTGCGTCTCACTCAGCGAATTTGTCGACGCGGCGATCGTAGGTCAGCAGGCCGTTGAGCTCTTCCTCCACGTCGGAAACCTGCGTATACACGTATCCCGCAAGTCCGCGCGATTCCAGTGCGGCCGCGGAGGCGAGCACGGAACGCACGGCGGCCCGCCAATCGTCGATCGAATCGTATTCACCGTAACCGTAGGCGCGCGACACCGCAGCATGCTCCGGTACGAGCTGCGCCAATCCGCCGAATTCCGAAATCACGAACGCGCGTACGCCGTGCCGTGCGACCGGCAGCACCACGTAATGCGCGGCCCTGCGGCGACGGCGGTGCTTCTTCTCGAATTCGGCCACGTATCCGCGCAACGGACCCTTGTCCGGGTAGATTTCCAGCGGCCGGAAATAGTTGTGCACGCTATGGAAGTCGCCGCAATGCTGGTCGTACCAGCCGCTCGTCGCGTCGATCGGACGGGTCGGATCGAGCGCGTGGATGCGTTCGGCTGCATCGCACGCGTCGAATTGGCCCCAGCCTTCGTTGAACAGCGTCCACGTCACGATGGAGGGGTGCCCGCCGAGCATGTGCACCATCGCGTCGCACGTACGCGACCAATCGCGCCGGTAGATCGGGTCGTCCGCGCCGAGCGCCGTGAAATGTTTGGCGGTGTCGTCGCGGAATTTGTTCCATGTGGAGCGGATGAGCGTCGGCTTGCGATTCGTGGTCCACGCATTGTATTCGCCGTCCGTGCCGCCGCCGGACACCGCGTCCTGCCAGACGAGCATGCCGAGGCGGTCGCAATGGTAGTACCAGCGGGCCGACTCGATTTTGATGTGCTTGCGCAGCATGTTGAAACCGGCGTTTTTCATGGCCGTGATGTCATGCGTCAGCGCCTCGTCGTCGGGCGCGGTCATGAGGCCGTCCGGCCAGTAGCCTTGGTCGAGCACGCCTTTGACGAAGAGCGGCTTGCCGTTGAGATGGAAGCGCGCCACCCCCTTCGTATCCGGTTTGATTTCGACGGAACGGAACGCGCAGTAGGAACTTACGACATCCATCGGCTGCGATTGCGCGACCGCCGCATCACCCGCCGTTTCCGCGGGTTTCGCCGACCCGTACCGCAATTCGGCCCGCACGTCATACAGATACGGATCGGCCGGCGACCACAGATGTTCGGCAGCTGTTGCGATTTCCGCACGCACCTTGCGCACGCCCGCCGGCAGCGTCTCATCCGCCACCACCGTGCCGTCCGCAGGGTCGGTGACGACGATGTGCAGTTTCGCGTTCGGCTTGTCGCCGCCGATTTCCGCACGGACGAACAACTTGCCGTCGGATGCCCCCTTGAGTGTCAGCGTGCGCAGGTAGGCTTCCGGCACGATTTCCAGCCAGACGCTTTGCCAAATGCCGCTTTGCGCGGTGTACCAGATGCCTTCGCGCTCGATTTTCTGCTTGCCGCGCAACTGCGTGCCCGAATCGTTCGGATCGTAGACGCACAGCGCGATTTCAAACGCGTTATCAGGGTCGATAAATGCCGAAATATCGACGTCGAACGGCAGGTAGCCGCCGACGTGCGTGCCCGCGAGATGGCCGTTGACATAGCAGGCGCAGACATAATCGACCGCTTCGAAATGCAGGATGAGGCGATTCGCGTCGCCGATCTGCCGGACCGTTTCCTCTCCGCCGAGCGTGACGGGATGCACGACGGTGCGGTACCACAGCAGGTTGTCGGGGTAAATGGTCTGGTGCACGCCGGACAGCGCGGATTCCGGCGAGAACGGTACGAGGATCTTGCCGTCGAACGTTTGCGGAATGGCGGTTTCCTTGACTGCGCGGACCGCTTCGTCGCGGGTCAGCATCGCCGCCGTTTTGCGCCATTTCGGCGCGGTCTCATCTTCCGGAATGGACGCGATCGCGTAATCCCACCAGCCATTGAGCATGGTGCAGTTGTCGCGTACCATGGTCGGGCGCGGGTGCTCGCCGAGTATGGGGGTACGACCCTCGTCCAGCGTGCGTTCGCCTTCCTCGGCGGGATTGAACGCCTTGTTGCCGGCGCGCGCGGACAGCCATTCATGGTCGATTCGTTCACCCCACGGTGTCCACAACTGCTGCAGCGGCTCACGGGAACGCATTTTCGTAGGAGCGGCCTTCAGTACGCGTTTGATATCCAGCATGGAGAGCCCCTTCCTGCAGCCTTGCATATCTCCGCTCTCATTGTAAATGGCGGTCGCGTTAAATGGCAGATGAATGGCAAGCGATTTTTGCAGGAAAGTGCGCGAATGTGCCGGAAGGCATAGGAAAGCAGAAGAATGGCGATTCAAAAGCCACGCGATATGTCACGATTTGAAAAAGTGCTGTAATTTTCAAATCGTGACACATGTAGGGGGTTGCGTGTTGAAATCAGCCTTCGAGCTTGGCCTTTTCGGCGGCGAGACGGGCGGCCTCGGCTTCGCGGCGGGCCTTCAGCTCGGTATCGAAGCGGGCGAGCTCCTCTTCGACGGCCTCCGGCGGAATCTTCGCGAAGATCGGGTGCGGCTTCGGCACCGAGGTGCCGGCCACGATCGGCTCGGAAGCCCACGGATGCACGGTTTCGCCCAGCTTGTAGTCGCCCGTGATGATCGGGTACGTGAAGCCCGGCTTGTCGAGATCCTCGACCTCTTCGATGTGCGGCAGCGGCGAGAAGACGCCGGTTCCGCCGAGGGCCTCCCACACCTTCTGTGCGGAGTGCGGCAGGAACGGGGCCAGCAGGTGGTTGGCGTCGGACACGGCCTGGGCGGCGGTGTGCAGCACGGTGCCGAGGCGGGCCGGATTGTCCTTGATCTTCCACGGTTCGGTGGCGGAGATGTACTTGTTGATGTCGCCGACCACGCGCATCGCTTCGGACAGCGCGTTCTTCTGGCGGTGATTCTCGATGAGTCCGCCGACGGTTTCGAACGCGGCCTTGGTTTCGGCCAGCAGCGCACGGTCCTCGTCGGTGGCGGAAGCCTCGTCGAACGCCGGAATCTCACCGAAGTTCTTGTTGATGAGGTTGGCCACGCGGTTCACCAGGTTGCCCCAGGAAGCGGCGAGCTCCTCATTGTTGTGGCGCACGAACTCGGCCCAAGTGAAGTCGGAATCGGAGCTTTCCGGTCCGGCCACGGAGATGTAGTAACGCACGGCATCCACGGGGTAACGGGCGAGGATGTCCTTCACGTAGATGACGATGCCGCGGGAGGACGAGAACTTCTTGCCTTCCATGGTCATGAACTCGGAGGCCACGACCTGCTCCGGCATGTTCAGCGGACCGAGCTTGCCGGTTTCGCCGCCCTTGGAGCCCTGGCCGTTGTAGGCCAGCATTTCGGACGGCCAGATCTGGGAGTGGAACGTGATGTTGTCCTTGCCCATGAAGTAGTAGCCCGGGGTGGTCGGATCGTTCCACCACGCACGCCATGCCTCCGGGTCGCCCTTGCGGCGGGCCCATTCGATGGATGCGGACAAGTAGCCGATCACAGCGTCGAACCACACGTACAGCTTCTTGTTCGGGTTGTCGATCCAGCCCTTGACCGGCACCGGAATGCCCCAGTCGATGTCACGCGTGATGGCGCGCGGCTTGACTTCCTTGAACAGGCCGATGGAGAAGTTGATGACGTTGGTGCGCCAGCCTTCGCGGGTTTTGAGCCACGCGAGATTGGCTTCGGTGAGCGCCGGCAGGTCGAGGAAGAAGTGTTCGGTTTCCTCGAAGCGCGGGGTTTCGCCGTTGATCTTGGATACGGGGTTGAGCAGCTCGTCCGGGTCGAGTTCGTTGCCGCAGGCGTCGCACTGGTCGCCACGGGCTCCGTCGGCGCCGCAGATCGGGCAGGTGCCTTCGATGTAGCGGTCCGGCAGGGTGCGTCCGGTGGACGGGGAGATGGCGACTTTCTGGGTGCCCTTGTAGATGTAGCCGTTTTCGAGGCACTGTTTGAACAGTTCCTGCACGACCTTTTCGTGATTGCCGGTGGTGGTGCGGGTGAACAGATCGTAGCTCAGGCCGAGATCGCATAGGTCCTTGGCGATCACGCGGTTGTAGCGGTTGGCGAGCTCCTGCGCGCTCACGCCTTCCTTGTCGGCTTCCACCAGGATTGGGGTGCCGTGCTCGTCGGTGCCGGACACCATCAGCACGTCATTGCCCTTCATGCGCTCGTAGCGCGCGTACACGTCGGACGGCACGCCGAAGCCGGCGACGTGGCCGATATGACGGGGGCCGTTGGCATACGGCCATGCAACATTCACCAAAATATGACTCATGGTGCCCGATTATACAAAGCGCCATATCCCGTGTTTTCGGCGCATTCCGATTGGCGGAAGACGGGCGGATGGGGTCGATGACGTTCTCGCAGACCGGCCTGCATCAGGCTACGGTAGTCCACAAGGTTATCCACATTGTTGTATTACGCAACAATCATCGTCCACTTATCCACTTTTTTCGCGAAGCCGGTGGCACGCCGCTTTCCGTATCAGCTACGGTACCCCGCATGGATACCTCCCCTCCCCTTTTGGGCGACGCCGACCTGCCCGGCCCCATTTGTTTGAATCGTTTGCATTCCCTAGGCGTGGTATGCAAACTTGACAACGACAACGCCTACTCGTATCACGATTCGCGCACGCTGTACGGCCGCGCCAGCATCATCTCAACGCTGATGCCGAGCCGTTCCGTGGCGTGCGCCGGCACCGCTGCGTGGGTGTGGTTGGGTGGCATGTTTCCCAACACGATCGACATCATTTCAAAAGCGCATTACCGAACGGCGAGGTACGGTCGCAAAGTCAGCGTTTTCAACCGACAGACGCCCGACGAACATGTCACCGACGTCGGCCCGATCACCGTCACCACGCCCACACGCACCGCATGCGACCTTGCCATGAACTGCACGCCGGAAACGCAGTCGCCGGTCACGGAAATCGTATGCATGCTCATGCAGGAATTCCGGTTCCGCCCCGACGATTGCCTGCAGGTCATGCAGGAGGCCACCCATATTCGCAACGCGCCACGGGCACGCCAGTTTTTCCGGACGATTGACGGAAAGCAGTGACGGATATGCGTGAATCGCAACGGCCGTCGGAAAAACCACGGCAGACGAGACAGACGGGACAGACACGGCAAGCGTCTGCACAGTCGCGGCGCACGGCAAGCAAGAGATATGAAGAGCGCGCGAAACGTAGCAAACGTCATGGGCAACGACATGAACAGCATGGACACCATGGCAAACGCCACGAACGACGTCGCGCACCGCCGAAATATCAGCCGCACGCGCGGCAGCGGGCATTGGTAGAACCGCCTGCGCCGCCGATCGAATTGACGCCGTTGGTGGCGTGCAGCGCCGACACCGCGCAAGATGTGCTGTGGCATATCGCGGAATATGCGCCGCAATTGCGCAAGTGGCTGGTCGCCAATCCTTCGGCGACGCCTGCAATGCTGGAATATCTTGCGCAGGTCGGCGGGCCGGGTGTTCCCGAAGCGCTGCGGATATTGCTGAAATCGTTGGAAATGAACGGTTCCGGAAGCGATCAGCCCTTCATCGCAAGCACGGCATTGTAGACCTGCTTGCGATTGGCGAGCGAGCCGTCAGACAGCGGATGTTCGGCGACAACCTGTGAAATCGCGTCCTTGATACGCAGGTTGTCTTCCTGCGCGCGGTCGACTGACAGCACCGCCAGATCCTCAATGGACAGCGTTGCGGGCGCGGCAGCGTCGGCCTCCTCCTCGGAAGCGCCGGCGATGACGAGCACCATTTCGCCACGCGGCGGATCGTCGACGACGCTTTGGCGGATTTCGGCGATGGTTCCGCGGCGGATCTGCTCGTAATCCTTGGTCAGCTCGCGACACAACGCCATTTTGCGATTCGGCCCGAACACGTCAAGCAGGTCGGCCATGGATTCGTCGATGCGGTGCAGGGTTTCGTAGAAGACGATGGTGCGACGTTCCGATTTGAGCGCGCGCAGGTGCTGCACACGTTCGCTGTGCTTGCGCGGCAGGAAGCCTTCGTAGCAGAAGCGGTCGGTCGGCAGGCCGGACAGGCACAGCGCGTCGAGTACGGCGGACGGGCCGGGAGCGCAGGTGACGGGCAGGCCGCGTTCGATGGCCCTGCGGACGATCGCCAGTCCCGGATCGTTGATGGTGGGCATGCCCGCGTCGGATACGACGAGCACGGTGGCGCCTTGTTCGACCTGGTCGAGCAGACCGTCGGCCTTGTCGCGTTCGTTGTGGTCGTGGTAGGCGACGACGCGGCCGGGCACGCGGATGCCAAGGCGGTTCGCGAGCGCGTATAGGCGGCGCGTATCCTCGGCTGCCACGATGTCGGCGCCTTCCATGAGGGCGATCAGGCGGGCGGACGCGTCTCCGGTGTTGCCGATCGGCGTGGCGGCGAGCACGACCGTTCCGCGCGGAATGTTGACGTCGGCGACCAGTCCGTCGAGCCCGAATTCGGCACGTTCCGTGGCTTGCGCGGTTTCCTCGGCATTTTCCGCGTTCTCGCCGATTTCGGCAATCTGACCAATATTTGTTTTCACGGTTTGTTTCACGGCGTTACCAGCCTTCTCGGCATCAGTCTGTTCGCTCAAGTTCTCCATATTTCCAGTATCGCCCACAGCGTCCCCAAACCATCAGCCCCCGCCATTTCTCCGCCTTTCGCAACCGACCAATCGAAACCCGACCAAACCACCGACGACGCCACACGCCCTCACCGGTAAATCAAAATGCACCCCTCACACATCCGGGTTTCCACCCGCCACGCATTCGGATTTTTCTTCGTACAACATTCGGATTTTCCTTTGCGTAGGATTCGGATTTTCTCAGACGGGGGTGAGACGACGATTCAACACGACTTTGGACATGCCATCGATAGCATGGAATCATGCGTTATTTTGAAGATGAAATTTCCGGAATCGACGGCAGCACGGCCACGTTCGTCGGCTACTGCCTTGACAACAGCAGCGAAATCGACCCGAATCGCAAGCGCCCGTCCGTGCTGGTGATTCCCGGCGGCGGCTACGAAATGACGTCCGACCGCGAAGCCGAACCAATCGCCATGCAATTCCTTGCAGCCGGCTTCAACGCGTTCGTGCTGCGCTATTCCGTGAAACCGTCCATCTTCCCGGTCGCGTTGCTGGAAGCGGCTGAAGCGATGCGGCGGATTCGTACGCATGCCGACGAATGGCATTGCGATGCCGACGCGATCGCGGCGATCGGCTTCTCCGCCGGCGGTCACCTTGCCGCCAATCTTGCGACTTCCGCCAGCGACGACGTGCTCGCGGCACATGGTTACGACGCGGATGCGGTGCGCCCGAACGGCCTGATGCTCGCCTACCCTGTGGTCACGTCCGGCCCGCTCGCCCACCGCGGCAGTTTCGATGCGCTGCTCGGCGACCGCAAGGCCGATCCGGAAGCGCTCGACGCGGTTTCGATCGAAAAGCATATCGACGCGAAGACGCCGCCGGTGTTCGTCTGGCATACCGTTCCGGACGATTGCGTGCCGTATGAGAACACGCTGATGCTCGTCGACGCCTGCAAGAAGGCCGGCGTGAGCGTCGAGGCGCACCTGTTCCCCAGCGGCGGCCACGGCCTGTCGCTCGGCACCGCCGAAACCGCATGGCAGGGGGTCAACGGCATCGAACCGTGTGTGCAGGTCTGGCCGAAACTTGCGATCGCGTGGATGCGTCGTACATTTGCGGATACCGACGCTGCCACGACCGGCTCTGCCACAGCCGACGCGATTGCCGAATAATCGCCATTCCTGCGTTTTTTTCCGCGTCTTTTCACGTCTTTTTTGTCGCACGACTTCGCTTTTCGGACCAAAAAACAAGTCGTGCGACATTTAATCGAGTAAAATACCCCCTAACCGGCATTTTCCGGGCGAAAACGGCACTTAGGGGGTATTCGGCGTCGCACGACTTGAAAATAACCGCCAAAAATCAAAGTCGTGCGACGTTTCGCGCCACCTAATCGCCAAAATCAGATGGGACGCGACTCGTGCACCATCTGACGATCGCCGTAATACAACGAGTTCAGGCCAGGATTCGCCGGCGTGCCCCACGCGGACGCCGGACGCGCCGGACGCACCGGACAGCCGCTGAGCACGCTGGACAGCTGCCGGACAACCATTGAACAACCACCGGGCACACCGGCCGAACACCACCAACAAGCACGCGCCCATAGGCACATATTGACGATTTGTGCAGATTTGCCACCCGTCGTCGCACTGCGACGCACACTGCATAGACCCGTTGGTAGTCTGTGATTGGTTCGCAACGGCACATTCGTTGCGCACGATGGAAAAGCAAGCCACACGAACCGACCCCGCGCAACCGCGCAAAAACACACAGAGAGACCCATGAATATCATCAATTTCTTCGTCAACCTCATCAAGGACCCCCGTACCGCGATCGCCAGCTGGATCGCGATGGGCGTCGCCCCGACCCTCGGCTTCATCTTCCTCATCGTCTTCATCGAGACCGGTGTGGTCTTCTTCCCGTTCCTGCCGGGCGATTCCCTGCTGTTCGCGGCCGGCTTCTTCGCCGCGCCCGACGCGAAGACCGGCGTGTCCGCGCTGCCGCTGTTCGCGCTACTGCCGGTGGTCTGGTGCGCGCCGATCATCGGCGACCAGTGCAATTACTGGATCGGCCACTTCTTCGGCCGTCGCATCCTCGAATCCGGCAAGGTCAAGGCCATGACTCCGGAGCGCATCGAGAAGACTGAGAAGATGATCGAGAAGTGGGGTCCGCTGGCCGTGTTCCTGGGCCGTTTCTTCCCGTTCATCCGCACGTTCATGCCGTTCATCTCCGGCATTTCCGGCATGCGCTGGAGCCGCTTCACGCCGTTCTCCGTGCTCGGCGGCCTGTGCTGGTCCACGCTGTTCACGCTGCTCGGCTATTTCTTCGGCGGCATTCCGGCCGTGCAGAAGCATTTTGAATTAGTGATTATTGCGATTCTTGTGCTGTCGCTGATTCCGACAATCGTTGGCCTGCTCAAGGCCAAGTTCGGCAAGAAGAAGCCGACTGCCGAGGACACTGCGGAAACCGCCGACGCCGAATAAGCAGCGTTCAATCGTCGTAAAAATATCGGCGAATACAACGCAAGCACAACACGCGGAGTGTGGAATTGCATTTTTCCACACTCCGTACTAATATTTCGAGAGTTGTCTTGCTAAACAAGGTGACGCACATGGGGCTGTAGCTCAGTTGGTAGAGCGCTTCGTTCGCATCGAAGAGGTCGCGGTTTCGACTACCGTCAGCTCCACGAAGCCCGCTGCATTCATTCCACCGCAGCGGGCTTTTTCTTTTGTTTTCCGCGGTTTCCGGCATTTCTTGCGATTCCCATACGCACTTTCCAGCGCTCTTCGCACCGTGCATACGCCCGTCCGCACGCACGCACCGCGCCGTCCGCACCGGCCACGCAAACGCAACCCAGCCGAATCGCCATACATGCCGACTTCTAAAAAGCCATTTAACGGGGTCATTTTCGCGATTTTTACGATTTTAACCCCGTTAAAATCGCATTTTTCGCAAAACCCGTACGATAGTCCACGTCAAACAGTCCACACAAACCCAAAAATACGTTAAACTAGCGTTTTAACGGGGTCATTTTTGCAATTTTCGCAATTTTGACCCCGTTAAACCACATCTCAGGGATTATCGGTATCTAAAAAGTCACAAGGAGCACCACATGAGCACCTATCGCAGAGAGCACTATTTGGCCAAGCTCCGTCCTTTCTACAACGATTCCGGTCTCATCAAAGTAATCACCGGCATCCGCAGATGCGGCAAATCCAGCCTGCTCATCACAGTTCTCAACGAGCTCTTTGAGCAGGGAATCCCTGAAACCAATCTCATCTACCTCAACCTCGATCGCCGCGAATACCGTAATGTGACCACTCCGGACCAACTCGATCAACTCATCGAACAAGCCATGTCGAATGCCTACGGTGCAGGACTGCGTTATCTGTTCATCGATGAAGTACAGAACGTGAAAGGCTTCGAAACCGTCATCAACGGCTGGCGGGAGGAAGGTAATTGCTCCATTTTCATCACTGGCTCAAATTCCTATCTGCTGTCCGGAGAGCTTGCCACGAAACTTACCGGCCGCTATATCAAGCTGGAAATGTTCACCCTTTCCTTTCAGGAATACCTCGGCATGCGGAATTTCCTAAACAAACCGGAAATTCCGGTATCGCAAGCCTTCCGCGACTATCTCACATACGGCGGGTTCCCGAAATCGCTGGAATATGACGATCCCGACGCAAAAGCCGCATATATTCAAGACGTCATCGGGCAGATCTTCAACAAGGACATCACCGCCCACAAAAAAGTACGCAATCGCGATACTTTCACCCGTGTGCAGGACTATCTCATCAATAATTTCGCAGCGCCCACGAATCTTTCCGGCATTATCGCGTATCTGAAACACAGCGAAGGCATCAGCATCAAACGCGAAACGCTTGCCAGCTACGTCCGTTTGCTGGAAAGCGCCAAAATCCTCTACAAGTGTCCTCGCTTCGATCTGAAATCCCGCAAGTCGCTCAGGGGCGGGGAAAAATACTATCTTGCCGATCCCGGTATCCGGTTCGCCCGTAATACCGATACGCGAGTCAGCTACGGTCCGTCACTGGAGAACGCGCTATATACGCATCTGCGGTCGAAAGGCTATGACGTCAGCGTCGGCACCATCGGCAAACTTGAATGTGACTTCATTGTCCGAAAGCGCAACCAGTACGCCTATATCCAAGTGTCTATGAGCGTTCAGGATCCGCAGGTCGAGGAACGCGAATATCGCCCGTTCAGCAAATTGGCGGACGGGTATCCGAAATACCTGTTCACATTGGATCCGCTACCATTGCAGCGCGACGGCGTACGTCACCTCAATCTCATGGAATTTCTGCAAAACGACGGCGATATCGACTTCGATTAAACATTAATAATGGCGATTATGTCGTGTGGCGCGCCGGTTGTGCAGACGCACCACACGCATTGCGGAGGCGTCAGGCGTTGCGGCTACGTACGTAGGCGTCGAGCGTGGCGGCGGTGATGCCATCGTAGCCGTTGATTGAGGCGAATTGCGGGCCGTTGGAATTGTCGATGCGCATGAAGCCGGTCTGGCCAAGCGTGGTGGCACCGGATGCGGCCGCGGAGCGCAGGCCGGACATGGAATCCTCCACCGCGATGCAATACTTCATGTCTTCGGGCGCGATGCCAAGCTTGCGGCCCGCCGCAAGATACGGTGCGGGCGACGGCTTCTTCTCGACATCGTCATCGCCGCACACGTAACCGGCGAACGTGCCGTCCAGCGCCTGCGCGATCAGGTTTTCCGCCAGATGACGCGGCGATGTGGTGACAAGCATCGACGGCACGCCCGCCTCCTTCAGCGACAGCAGCACGTCTTCGACGCCATCGATCCACGGAATGCGTTCGAATTCCTTCTGCGCAACATAATCGATCATGCCCTTGCCGATTTCTTCGATCGACAGCTTGCAGCCGTGCTCCACCATGCGGCGGGCCACGTCCGGAACCGGCGTTCCGGAACCCTGCCAAGCGAGGTCCTCATCCCAGTATCCGCCGTGGTCGGCTGCGATTTTCAGCTCGCCTTCGTGCCAATACGGTTCGGAATCGATCAACGTGCCGTCCATGTCCCAGAACACGGCTTTGAGCATCAGCTTCGAAACTTCCTGGGCGCCGTTCTGGATACCGTTGTTCAGCTCGGTCATTACGTTTCCTCGCAATCGTTACGCTTCGTTCTCCGATAGCTACATTCTTCGTCAGCTACGACCATTTCAGCAGAGCGGCACGACGGAAGCGCTTCAGCGCGCAGAAAAAACGGGACGGTTCCATCAAGCCGGTCCGCCAATCGGTTCATACCAATCGGCTCGCACCAATCGGTTCACGCAAACCGACTCATGCACAAGCCAATTCGCGCAAGCCAACGCAGCAACCAACCCATAGCAACGGAGGCACTTGGAAATCCCCCAAGTGCCTCCGCAACGAACAACGCATCCGACGAAATCGGTCGGCCGCAATCGCAGCAATCCGTCATAGACCCCTTTTAGACGAATCGCAAGACTTGCGTGCGACTACTCCTGAGCCTCCTGCTCCTGAGCGGCCTTCTCGGCATTCTCCGCCTTCCAGCGGGCGATGCAACGCTCGACGCGCTTGTAGCCGATGATCTTCGGATCCAAGCCGGCCTCGCGGAAAATCGCGGCAGGCGAGCCACCCTCGGCATACCTGCGCATGCAGTCGTCACGGAATTCCTTGGAATAGCAAATTCGATACTGAGTGACTGATTCCACAGCATCGAGAGACCCCAGGTATTTGCGGGTCTTTGCGGTGAACGCAACTCTTGGCACTGTACGCTCCTAACCTTTCTGTATCCACCGCATGCCCTCCCCCGATTCTTCGCGGAAATAAGCAGTCATATTTCATCGAAGCTGTGGGCCAGCCGGAAGAAATACGAACTTCAACGCGGATACGTAATATTATTCCCCACAATAGAGACATCATTGCGAGACAGATGCGGCGTTATGAGTAGTTGCATACCAAAAATCGGGCATACCCCCGCGATATATGCCCGATTTTGCTGTTTTTTTAGATTTTTTTAGGGTTTTCCAGCGCTTTTCAGGAAAGTCAGCGAATGGGCTGTCAGCGAATTCCCCAAACTACCACTGACCTGGAGCCCATATCGTCCCCCTCTTCCGCACGTTCCGCCCGTACGGATTCGCGCGACGGAAGCTGCCGTGCATCGGCTCGCAGCTGCCTGCGCCACATGCGCGCGCGCTGGGACCGCTCGACTTCCACGATGCCACCGTCCGCGTCCGCGGCGAACACGCTGGAACCGGCCGGCTTGCGCAGCCGCTCCACTTGGCGGCGCAGCTCGCGGTTCTCTTCCTCAAGTTCGAGGATGCGCGTGATTCCAGCCAGGTTGATGCCTTCCTCCTGGCTGAGTTGCTGCGCTTGCGCGAGGCGGGAGATGTCGCGCAGCGAATAGCGTCGCGCGCCACCTTCCGTACGTTGCGGTACGACCAAGCCAAGGCGATCATACTGGCGCAGCGTCTGCGGATGCACGTTGGCGAGCTCGCCGGCCGCACCGACCGAGAAGACGGGCAGCTCGATGTCGAAACCGACTTCGGCGGCACCGTCCAGGTCGGCACGGCCGGCCACGATCGCCATGGCGCACATTTCATACAGCCGCTTGATCTGCCGTGCGGCGCGCGCTTGGGAGGCTTGGGAAGTCCGCGATGAGCGTGCCATGGCGGTCAGCGTTCCCGAGCGAGCTCGTCGGCGAAGTCACCGCACGCCTTGTCGAATTCCTTCGCGGCATGCTTGGCAACGAGGTTCGGATGCTCCGGAACGCGGATCTCCACACGGCCGACCAAATCGCCGTTCTCGTGCGGATTGGCCACGCCCTTGCCTGCGATGCGCACTTCCGCGCCGCTGGACGAGCCGGCAGGCACTTTGAAGGCGATTTCGTTTCCGTCGATATCCGTGGCCGTCACTTTCGCGCCGTTCACGGCTTGGCTGACGGTGATGGGCAGCGGCATGATGATGTCACGTCCGCGCAGGGTGAATTTCGGGTCTTCGGCGACGGTGATATGCAGGTACAGATCGCCGTTTTTGCCGCCATTGCGGCCCGGCTTGCCCTTACCGGTGAGACGGATCTTCTGCCCGTCGCGCACGCCGGCGGGGATGTGCGTCTTGAACTTCTTGCCGTCCGTGGACAGCGAAACCGTGGCTCCCTTGACGGCCTGGCGGAAGGTCAGACGAATCTTGGAGTTGCGGTCCTCGCCGTTTTCCGGCTGCGGCTGCTCGTAATCGTCAGCGCCGTAGCGTTCGTAGGCGGAGCCTGCGCCCGGGCCGCCCGCACCGCCGCCGAACATCGAGAAGATGTCGTTGAGGTTCGGATTGCCGCCGCCATTGGTCTGGAAGCGGATACGCGAGCCGTTGCCGCCCATGCCTGCGCCGCCGCCGAACATCGAGCCGAAGATGTCGGAGAACGCGCCCGCGTCGAAGCCGCCCTGGCCGGAACCGCCGGCGAAACGCGCGCCGCCCATGCCGAACTGGCGAATCGCATCGTATTTCTGACGATTCTCCTTGTTGCTCAGCACGTCGTACGCTTCGGAGATGTCCTTGAACTTCTCCTCCGCTTCCTTCGTCTTGTTCAGGTCGGGATGGTATTTGCGCGCCAGCTTGCGGTACGCTTTGGTGATTTCGGCGTCGGTGGCGTCTTTGGAGACACCGAGGACCTTATAGAAATCCTTGCTCAGCCATTCATTCTCAGCCATGATGTGCCTCCTTTCGTGAGGTTTTCATGCAGTAAAAAGTACAGTTTTTCAAACTTTCAAACAGTTGTCGTTGAACCGTTGTTTCAGGTAATCGAAGGCCCCTCGTTTTTCAGAGGGGCCCGATTACTCGTCACATGCGTTTCGCGCGGATACGCGGATTGTGCGAATGCGCGATCAGTTCTGCGGAGAAGCCACGACCACACGGGCCGCGCGGATCACGCGGTCGCCGATGCGGTAGCCGGCTTCCACCACGGTGTCGACGGTTTCCTTCTCGGCATTCGGATCCGGCTTGTGCAGGATCGCGTCATGCTTCGTCGGGTCGAAATCCTCGCCCTTTTCGCCGAACTTCTCAACGCCGAACTTCTCGAACGCCTTGTCGATCTTGTTGGCGACGGCCTTGAACGAATCGTCCATTTCGCTGTGTTCGCGAATGCGGTCGATGTCGTCGAGGGCCGGCAGCAGGGCGGTCAGCACGTCGATGATGCCGTGCTGACGGAAGCGTTCCTGCTCCTTCTGCGCGCGGTTGCGGAAGTTGATGAACTCCGCGCGTTCGCGCTGCAGTGCCTCCAAGTATTCGGCGGCTTCCTTCTTGGCCTGGCCAAGGGGGGTCAGCGTATCGTCGGCCTTGCCGTCGGCAGCGCCTGCCTTGTCAGCACCGTCAGCGGCAGCGGAATCGCCATTTTCTTGCGATTGCGCGGCAGCCGGCTGAGCTGCACCTTCCTGCGTTGCGCCAGCGGCGGAATCGGCGGAAGCGCCGTCAGCAGCGGAAGCGGCGGCCGGGGCGGCCTGCCCGGACAGGTCATCCATGTCGGGCAGGTCGTTCAGGTACTCGTCCTTGTTGAAATCGGACATGATTACTTGTTGTCCTTGTCGTCATCGTCCACGACTTCGGCGTCAACCACGTCGTCGTCGGAGCCGTTGGAAGCGGAGCCGGCAGCGCCTGCGCCAGCAGCGCCGGCCGCACCGGCGGCGTCGGCGGCACCCTGCTGTGCGTAGAGGGCCTGGCCGATCTTCTGGGCGGAGGTCATCAGCTCGCTCTGGGCGGACTTGATCTTCTCAATGTCCTCACCCTTCAGGGCTTCCTTGAGCTCGTTGACCTTGTCGGTGACTTCCTTGGCCACATCGTCGGAGAGCTTGTCCTTGTTGTCATTGACGAGCTTCTCGGTCTGATAGGCGAAGGACTCGGCCTGGTTGCGGGTCTCGGCGTCTTCCTTACGCTTCTTGTCCTCGGCCTCGTGGGCTTCGGCTTCCTTGACCATGCGGTCGATCTCGTCCTTCGGCAGGCCGGAACCACCGGTGATGGTCATGGACTGTTCCTTGCCGGTGCCCTTGTCCTTGGCGGACACGTGCACGATGCCGTTGGCGTCGATGTCGAAGGTGACTTCGATCTGCGGGACGCCACGCGGAGCCGGAGCGATGCCGGTCAGTTCGAAGGTGCCCAGCGGCTTGTTGTCACGAGCGAACTCACGCTCGCCCTGGTAGACCTGGATGAGCACGGACGGCTGGTTGTCTTCAGCGGTGGAGAAGACTTCGGAACGCTTCGTCGGGATGGCGGTGTTGCGCTCGATCAGCTTGGTCATGATGCCACCCTTGGTTTCGATGCCGAGGGACAGCGGGGTCACATCGATAAGCAGGACGTCCTTACGGTCGCCCTTGATGACGCCGGACTGCACGGCTGCGCCGACGGCCACGACTTCATCCGGGTTCACGGACTGGTTGGCTTCCTTACCGCCGGTGAGCTCCTTGACGAGCTCCTTGACGGCCGGCATACGGGTGGAGCCACCGACGAGGACCACGTGGTCGATGTCGGAGACGCCGATGCCAGCGTCGCGCAGCACGTTGTTGAACGGGGTGCGGCAGCGGCCCAGCAGGTCGGAGGTCATTTCCTCGAAGTGCGCACGGGTCAGGGTCTCGTCCAGATGCACCGGGGTGCCGTCAGGGGTCATGGCCAGGTACTGCATGGAGATGGAGGTGCTGGTGGAGCTGGACAGTTCCTTCTTGGCCTGCTCAGCAGCTTCCTTCAGACGCTGCAGGGCGATCTTGTCCTTGCTCAGGTCAACGCCGTACTTGTTCTTGACTTCGCCGACGAGCCAGTCGATGATCTTCTGGTCCCAATCGTCGCCGCCCAGGTGGTTGTCGCCGTTGGTGGCCTGCACCTGGATGGTGGAGAAGCCGTCGTCGTCCTTGCCGATTTCCAGCAGGGACACATCGAAGGTGCCGCCGCCGAGATCGAAGACCAGGATGCGCTCGTCTTCCTTGCCCTTTTCAAGGCCGTAGGCCAGTGCGGCTGCGGTCGGCTCGTTGATGATACGCAGGACGTTCAGGCCCGCGATGGTGCCGGCGTCCTTGGTGGCCTGACGCTGGGCGTCGTTGAAGTATGCCGGGCAGGTGATCACGGCGTCGGTAACCGGTTCGCCAAGGTAGGCTTCGGCGTCGCGCTTCAGCTTCATCAGGACCTGGGCGGAAATCTCCTGCGGGGTCCACTTCTTGCCGTCGATCTCAACAGTCCAGTCGGTGCCCATGTGGCGCTTGACGGAGCTGATGGTGCGGTCGACGTTGGTGACGGCCTGGCGCTTGGCGACTTCGCCGACCAGGATTTCGCCGGACTTGCTGAAAGCCACGACCGACGGTGTGGTGCGAGCGCCTTCGGCGTTCACGATAACGGTGGGCTGGCCACCTTCAAGAGTTGCGATGCAGGAATTGGTAGTACCCAGATCGATGCCAACTGCGCGTCCCATAACTTGTCTCCTTTGTAGATAGGTTCGCTATACGTTCTTTTCGTTCTTCGCTCGAGTTTCGGATCGCCGTTTCCGGATTGCCGTCTCTCATGCTTTCCAAAACTTGAGCCTACACCACTCAACTTTGAATCGCAAGTTATTATTCCCAAAATCGCAAAAATTCTTGAGCACACCTCACTCAACTTTGCGCAAAACCCAAAACCGCCGGCGCTGGGGAGCATCTCAGCGGCGGCGGTTTTGGGGATTATCGGAGGTTATTCAGCCAATCAGCGGTCGTTCTTGGCGGCCTTCGCGGTCTTGACGAGCATCGCGACGGCAACCAGCATGGCGATCGCAATCGCCACGGCCAGTACCGCGGTACCGGTCTTGCCCAGCAGTGCGGCGCCAAACGGGCCGGCCTTCGTATCGTTGTTGACCTTGCCGGAAGCGATTACGCCGTTCTTGTCAGCGTTGCCAGCGCCCGGCTTGCCGTTGTTCTTGTCAGCGGAGTTGGCGGCCGGAGCCTGGAAGTCGACGGTCACAGCCTTGCCGGACTGGCGGCCGGTGACGGCGAGCGTGTATTCAGAGCCTTCGGTCACGCCGTCGAGCGCGATCGGAGTGGTCTGTGCGGTCTTGACGCGCACTCCGGAGAGCGGAGTGGAGGAATCGGACTTGGCCACGACCGCGTTGTTCTTGTCCTTCAGCTCGTAGCTGAGCACAGCGTCGCCGTTGAAGCCGTCGACGTCCGCGGTGAACTTACCATCGGCAGCGGAGACCTTCACAGTGCCGTTGTCAGACAGTGCCTTCTGCGATTCGGCGGAAGTGGCCAGGCCCAAGGCGCCGGCGATCGTGTAGAAGTTGTCGGTCTGGTCGGTCAGGCCGATGACGCGCTGTGCGCCAGGGCCGGAAGCGGCGATGCGCAGCTGGGTGCCGGTGTGCTCCATGTCGCCACCGTTGTAGCCGCCGTCGGTGTCGCGGGAATCTTCCTGCGCGGTGCCGTAGGAGACGACCATGTTGTTGCCGTCAGCGGTCTTCAGCACGGTGGACAGCGCGTAGGCCGGCTGGGCATTGAGGATCTGGGAAGTGTGCGCGTGGTCGGCGGTGACGATCACGAGCGTGTTCTTGAGGTCCACGTTCTGCATGGCGTAGGCGATGGCCTGGTCGAAGTCGTCGGTCTCGCCGATCTGGCCGCAGGCGTTGCCGGCGTGGTCCTGCTTATCGATCGAGGCGCCCTCGACCTGCAGGAAGAAGCCGTTCTTCTGGCCGTTCGGGTTGGCGTTGAGCAGGTCCAGAGCCTTCTTGGTCATGTCCTTGAGCGAGGAGCCCTGGTTGCCGAGCCAGCCGGCGTTCGGGGTGCACACGGTCGGGTTGGCGTCCTTGGCCGGATCCTTGGCGGTGGCCTTGGACGGGTTGAACTTGGTCGGCATGTTACCGTCGCTCATCAGGGCGAGCACTGGCTGGCCGTCCTTGTACTGCAGCGCGTTCATGGCAGCCGGATCGTTCTCGACGGTCTGGAAGCCCATTTCCTTGGCCTGCTCCCACACAGTCTTGCCCTTGTATTCACCGCCCTGCACGGTCTGACGGAAGTACTTGGAACCACCGCCGATGGTTACGTCGGCGCGGGTGTCGAGCAGCTGCTCGGAGATGGAGCCGATGCCGCCGTTTTCCTTAAGCTGGTTGATGAGGCACTGCTTGGAGGCATTGTTGGACGTGCCGTCGGTCTTGCCCTGTGGGCCGTAGCAGGCACGTTCGGACGAATGCGATTCCAGCACGGCCGGGGTAGCATCCTGGATTTCGGCGGTGGTCACATTGCCGGTGGCTTTGCCGGCCGCCTTGGCCAGCTCGAAGAGGTTCAGCTGCGGATTGCCGTAAATATCAACGTCAACGGCGTTGTTGTAGGTCTTGGTGCCGGTGGCCCATGCGGAACCGGATGCGGAGGAATCGGTTACGGGGGTAAGCTTGCCCGGATTGGGGTTGGCGACCAGCTTGCCGTCGCCATCCTTGCCGACAGCGCTGTCCTTGCTGCCGTTGCCGACCGAGAAGGTGGTGTACTGGCCAGTACCAGCCTGCACGTCACCAAGCGCGCTCGGCTGGCCGACCGCGTCAAGTCCGTCGAAGTGGCCGTTGGCGCCCTTCAGATAGTCACGGGCGACGGTGATTTCCGAATCGCCCATGCCGTCGCCGATGAACAGCACCACATTCTTGGCTTTTTTGTTGCCGATAGCTGCGATGCGCTGCGCGCCGCCGTGTTGCGCCAGTTCCGCAACGGACTTGCCGTTGGGGCTGTAGGTGGTGTCGGCCGCGAGCGCCGGTGCGGCGAGCGCGCCGAGCGTCGCTACGGATGCGACCGCTGCGATCGCGCCCTTCAAAGCTTTGTGCTTGCTCATGTTTCTTCTTTCTTCCATGCAGTTTCTTCCGTGCCGTCCAACCTGCCGTTTCGGTTGCGCCCGTTAGGTAACGCCCGTTTCGACCATGTTTTCCGGCTGCGCGGAACCTTTCCGCGGCTGCATTGCTTGGATCTTTCGATTCCACTGCTCACGCTATGCGCCGCAAGCCAACGCACACCGCACTACAGAAGAACGGCAGATGAACACTCATCGCCATATGATGACCGCAACATATCCACCGCATGAACAGGGGGAATACGGCCAATAAAATCGCCATATTCCGTCAAACAACACCCCCACCGCACCCCACAAGCCAAAATCCCCCACTGGCTGGATAAATCCAACCTCTCAGACCCCACTCACACGCCAAAAATCCCAGTGACTGGATAAAAACCACCTCTGACGCACCACTCACGCGACTAAATCATCCAGCCACTGGGAAAAATGCCCGCGCCACTCAGCCCCGCGCAACCCGCGCCGCGCGCGTGGCCTTTACGGCCACGAACACGGACCGCACCAGCAGCACGCACAGATAGCAGGCGAACATAATCGCCCCAACTCGTGGCGAAACCTCCCCCGCAATCCACGTGCCGAGCGGCGCGGTCACAGACGCCGTCACGCCAATAATCAGCGCGGTTTTCACATGCGCTAGCCTGCGCTTCAAGTTCGCCGCGCTGGTCGTGATCGAATTCGGAAACATTGCCAACAGCGAAGTGCCGCGCGCAACCAGGTCGGACGCGCCAAACAGCATCGACAGCGACGGCACCGCAAGCGCACCACCCCCAATGCCCAGCAGCCCCGCCAGCGTGCCGATGACCACACCCAGCAACGCCAAGCCAATGCCGGTCACCACCGTCATGACGATCTGGTGGTCGCGCGACGGCACAAAACTCACCTGATTGATCACCACGAACACGAGAAACGCCACGAAAATCCACCGCAGCACCAGTTCCGGCAGCCGCGACAGCAGCCAGCTGCCAATCTGCCCGCCGACGAACATACCGCAGAACAGCAGGACCGCGGCGAGCCAGTCGACGTGCCCGCCGGTCGCGTACGAAACAACACCGGAAATGGAGGTCGGCACGATCGCCAGCGTGGACGTGGCGGCCGCGTTGCGTTGCGACAGGCCGAGCCAGACGAGCGCGGGCACGATCACCGTGCCGCTGCCGATGCCGAACATGCCTGACAGCACCCCCACCAACATGCCGACCACAATCAGCACGATGATGCTGCGTGCCGACCCGTCAAGCGCCGTCTCCCCCGCTCGCGATTCCATCTTTTGCGATTCCGTCCGTACGGCATCCGCCTGATCCGCAGTTTCCCCTTCATCACACATGGCAGCTCCTTCCACGTCTTCCGCGCCCGATACTACCCACCTGCCGCGCGCAGCAATCAGCCGATTCCATAATTTTGCGATTTCGCCGCCGCAGCGCCCGGTTCACGCGCTTTCTCGCTTATAGATGGCGGATTCGCGGGATCGACGGATGGTATCTCGCTTATAGATGGCGGCCCCTTGCGGAAACAAGACATCTAGGGGGCATGCATGCTACCCTCTAACGACCTATTGCCCAAACCGACCCGCCACCTATAAGCGAGATACCACCGGACGCCCGGCCGAATCCGCCATCTATAAGCCAGATACCCAGCCAAAACCACGACCGCACGCCTACACCCACGCCTACACCGGCACACCCGCGCGCCCACACCCGCGCAAGACCCATTGCACACACCCCCGTACGCACACGACCGCGCGCGGACCGACAAAATCGCAAGTCATGAGCGAAAAGGGGCATCAAAAGCACCCAAAACAGCCCGAATCACACCCCCATCCGCTCACAGACAAGCAAAACCAGCCCAACTCACAAGTCGTGAGCAAAAGGGGAGGCCACCCAACATCAAAACAGCCCGAAACATCCAGAATCGTACCCCCATCCGCTCACAACCGCGCCAAAACCGTCAAAACCGCAAGTCATGAGCAAAAGGGGCATCAAAAGCGTCCGAAACAGGCCGAATAATACCCCCATCCGCTCACAACCCATGCTTCAGCACGATTCAGGCCATATGCGCACCGCAACAACACCCCTGCGCAACATCAGACATGCACACGCACGCAAACACAAGTACACACACTGAAACGCAACACGTACCACAAGCACACAAACACCACGCACCACATACCGAGCACGACCAGACGCACACCCCCGCACACCGGAGAAGCGATGTCACCGGCCTGCGGCGGCGCTAGGCTAGACACTACCCCCGAACACCAGACGAATGGCGCGCGCCGGCCCCGGCGCACAACCCGTGCCGCACAATCCAGGAGCGTCGCCATAGCCGCGCGAGCCCCACAAAAGCGCAGCCAGCCACAAACACGAGCAGTCCGATCACCGCAGCCGCCACGGCTGTCATTTCGCCCGGCTCGTCGTATTGCGTCTTGTCTGGCACTTTCGGATTCGGAATCCGGTGCCCGCGCACGAGCAGCCTGTGTGAGTTGACACCGTACGGCGTGCACGTAATCAGCGTCGCGTAATCGGCCCCGGACTCAATATTCAGTTTGCTGATTTCGCTCGGCAGCACCACTGAGATCTGGTCCACTTGGTACGTGTAGGTTTCGTCGAGCACGTGGAATGCGAAGGTATCGCCTTTTTGCAGCTCGTCCAAGCCGGTCAGCAACCGGGCGGACGGCAGGCCGGTGTGCCCGGAGACCACCGCGTGCGTGGTCGCTCCGCCTACGGGCAGCGATGTGCCGGCCAAATGTCCGGCGGCGATCTGCAATACGCCGTCACTTGTGCCGTGATAGACGGGCAGTTTCACTTTGATGCGCGGGATGGTCACGTATCCCATGATGCCGGTGCCGGTCACGTCGAGCGTTTCATCATATTCGCGCTTCTGCGCGTCGGTCATGTGCCACCGATCGCCGTTCGCGGCGAGCCGTTCGTTGTATTCGTGCGCCGCTTTCAGCATCGCCTTGCGTTCGGCGCCGGACATGTCTTTGGTTTGTTCCACGTAACCTGCTACGGCGTATGACTGGTGCATGCGGTTCCACCAGTCGCTGAATGTCGGATACGCGATGAGGCCCAGCGCGCCGATCATGGCGATTGCGGAGATGGCAATCATCACATTGAGCAGCGCATTCGATTTCTTATGCTTGGCAGCCGGTTTAACCTGCGCACCCGGTTTAACCTGCGCATCCAATTCGACTTGCGCAGCTGGCTTGGCGTCCGATTCATCCGTCACGTTATTTATGCTACGCCCGCTTCCGCAAAGCCGTCTTGGCAACGATCAGCAGCACCAAACCAGCGCCCAAGATGGCCACGGCAATCCAAGCGGCCTGCTGCACGTCGGCGCCGGTGTGCGGCTGGTCCGGCGTGGTGGGCGGCGTGTGCGTGTTGGTGATTTCAGTGGAGTCGCCTTCCACATCGGAGATGGTGGTGTAGCCGTCGGGCACCGCCGCTTCGACCACGGTCCATTCGTGGTCCGCGTCGAGCGCTGTCCACGTGTGCGTCCACTTGTTGGACTCGTCCAGTTTCACGTTTTCCACGGGCTCGCCGTCGCGCAGGAGTTTCACGGTGATGGATTCGGGGCGCTTGCCGTCGGAATTGTTCCGGTCATTCCAGATTTTGCGCACGGTGCGTTCCACGGTTTTCGGCGGTTGCGCCACACATTCGGTTTTCGGTTCGATACTCAGCACACGCGACCCGCCGGAGACGCCGTCTTCGGGCACTGCGACGAGCATGCTGCCGGAAGAGCACGTCCATGTCTGGTTCTTTCCGGAGGCGTTGGCGACCTTCACGTCAACGCTGTCGGACACGGCCAAGTACAGGCCGTCGGACAGTCCGGTGAAGGTCAGATGCCCGGAAGCGTTGGTGACACCGGTTGCCGTGGCGTCGGGCTTGTTCACTGCGATGAGCCCGGCGAGCGTGTTGGCCATGTCTCGCCACACCTGCGCGTCCTTGCCGGTCATCTTCGACCAGTCGACGGGGTAGGCGGTGGAGTCGGTGAACGGTGCGACGGGTTCGAAGGTGGCGCCGCCGCTTGCCGGGATCTGTCCGACTTTGTAGAGGTTGAAGCTGGCGTCCGAAATGGCGAAGTTGGTAGAATCGTCGCCAGTTTCGGAGTCCGAGCTCTTATGGTGGTACGAAATGGCGATGCTGCCGCTGGCAGAGTCTGTTGTTGGAGCCGCGACGGCATCGCGAGTAGTGAATGCACAGGCTGCCGCGGCGAATGTGGCGGCGATTGCGCAGCATGCGGCGATGACGCGGCTTGCGATCGTGCGTTCCTTCATTGCCGACCCCTCTTCTGTGGATTGGAAAGTAAGCATGTTTGATTCGCCCCCAACGGCAAACCGGAAAATATATGGAGCCAGGCTGGATACTCAAGAAAATTAGGCAGTGTACAAGGGATTGAGGTGGTCCAGCCCAGCATATGTGGGTTCAGTTATTATTTAATTTTCAGTTTTTAAATTATGTATTGCGATTCCCGTAAGCCGCTGCTGACTTGCGTCAACGCGGCTCACGGGTTTCGCATGGTTACTTCAGATTCTTATGGAATCCGGAGGATCAGGCATTGCGACGACGCAGAGCCATCACCAGGGTCGCGCCAGCAAGCACGAACACGGCGATACCAGCCACGTACAGCAGCACGGTGCCCATGCCACCGGTGGACGGCAGGTTGGAGCCCTTCTGGTTCACAACCTCGGCGGTGACCGTACCGGTAGTGGTGTTGCCGGGAGTGGTGTTGATCTTGAGCACCGTAAGCTGCGGGTTCTCAGACTCGACGTCATGGTCAGCGGTGATTTCGAAGAGCGTGTCGGCGGCGGTGTTGAAGCCTGCCGGAGTCTTGGTTTCCACGAGCTTGTACTTGCCGTCATCAACGCGCTTGAAGGAAGCGGTGTACTTGCCGTCCTCGGTCCTGGTGATGGTCACCTCGCCACGGTCAATGGTGTAATCGTTCGTGGCGCTATCGAACTTGTAGAGCTTGAACTTCGGCAGATCGTTCTCAGCCGGGGTGCCACCGTTGAAGGTCTTGTTGATGTCCAGCTGGTAGGTGAACACAATGACCTTGTCGGTCGGGGTCTTGCCGGTTTCGCCTTCGCCGCCAACATTCGGGTTGTTGGAGAACTCAAGGGAAGCCTCATTCGGGTTGCCCGTAGAGCCGATCACAGCGTTCTCGTTCAGCGTGGACGTGTATTCGACGGTGAACTTGCCACCGGCGGCAACGGTGATTGCGTTGTCTTCAGTATCCTTGACGGCCTTCGCGTCAGCGATGGTGATGTCGAAGGTGTCCTTATCTTCGGGATTCTCAGTGACAGTGTAGGAGTCAGCGCCAAGAGTCTTGTCGCCGTACTTGACGACCACGGACTTCTCATTGAAGGTCAGGCCAGCGGACTGCTGATCGTGGAAGACCAGCTTGTAGGTCTTGTAGGCTGCGAAGTCCGTGTCGTTCGTCGGCAGGGTGGCGGTCAGCTGGAACGGAACTTCGTCGTTCACATCGTAATCGGCGGAATCCTGCCAGTCGCTCTTATCACCAGTGGAGTCGTTGACGTCCTTGACCTTCTTTTCGAAGGTCGGCTGGTCGGCCTTACGGTTCACGGTCACCGGGCCGTTGACCTTGACGATGAACAGTGTTGCCGCATCATTGCCCGTCACGGCATTCTGATCCTTGAACAGGTAGTAACCGGGGGCAGCCGAAAGCGGCGCATCCTTGGAAACGGTGCCGAATGCCTCACCGTTCAGGTTAACGAACTTGGAGATGGTCTCCAGCCTCTCCGTATCAGTAGCAGTGCCGCTAACCTTGGCGATTTTCTCAGCAGCTTCCGCGGCGGTAAGATCCGTACCGTTGTCACCAGCACCATTGCTCGCGTTGAAGTTCTTGCCGGCCTTGATATTGCTCAGCGTGCCTTCGCTCAGGTCGCCGGTGAAGACCTGGTACACGGAGTAGGTGTGCGTGTCGGTCGTCGGCACGGTGATGTCGTAGTTGTTTTCAGCCGCCATGGCGGTGGAGGCACCGGCGAAACCGGCGACGGCCATTGCCGCGGTGGCTGCCACAGCGACGAGGCCTTTGAGAACCTTATTCATTGTTCTCCCTTTCTTTCTTGTTTGAAATCTTGAATCTTCAGTTATGTGTGTTCAGTTATTGCCTAGTGGGCATTGGGTCGCTACGCTACGGTCCAGTCCCCCTTCTCCTAGACGAGTTCATCATTGCCGCCTCCTGACCTTGAGGGCCATTCCAGCCGCAACAACACCTATCAACGCAGCCACCAAAGCCGCCGCGTAAATCCAATAATCGCCAGCTCCACCAGTCCCCGGCAGAATCACACCCGGCTTGTTCTTGATGTTGCCACCATTGACAGTGAACGTGGTCTGCTCGTTGTAAGCGCTTGTACCTTCAGTATTGAAGTCGGTGTTCGCGTACCAATTGCCAGCGATGTTGCCGCCTTCCAGCGGGCCAATACGGAACTTGTGAGGAGTGTTATCAAGATCGTAGCCATCAGGCGCTTTGGATTCGACGAGTTCGTACTCACCCCAGACCAAGCCGCTGATCTTGAATTTGCCGGAGTCGCCATCCAAATCAACATATGCACCAGTCTGGGTGGAGCAATCGGCGACGTTGTTCTCGTCGTTCACGCAGTCGGTGACAGTGCCAAGCGTGGCATCCGCATCGATGTACTTGGCCACGCCATTCTCCCAAGAGAAGGTCTTCGTCTGCTTGAGGGTCCACTGGGAGCCGGGAAGCGGTTTGGCATTGTTGGAGTCCGAAGACACCTTGGTCCAAGTCACGGCACCGGTTTTACGAGTGTTTGCGATCTTGTTGCCAGTGTTACCTGCGCCAAACGCCGGGCTCCAAGTAGCGGTTCCGTTGGCGATGGTGATCGTGTACACCGTATCGGACACTTCGTAACCGTTCGGCGCGGCCTTCTCCTTCAGCTGGTACGTGCCATTCGCAAGGTCGGAAACCTTGAACTTGCCGGCCTTGGTATCTTCATCCTTCTTGCTGGAAACAGTGCTGTTTTCCAGCACGTTCACCACATTGCTTTGGGTCCGCAACACGGAGGCGACCGCGCGATGCTCGCCTCTGCGGGCAGCAACACGACGGCTACTGTATGCGGCGGTGGAGGTGACGGCGCAGCCGGAAGGCGCAGTGTCAAGTATCTCAGTTGCAGTGTTCAACGTCACAATGTCGCCACCGTTGAACGCAAAACCACTGTTTGCACCGGGACGATAGAAGGATTGCGCCGTAGTCCATCCTGCCTTATCTCTGCGGATTCGGAAACTGGCGCTAGCAGGCATGACTTCATTGATGGTGTACGACACGTAACCATTGCAGCCACTGGCAACCGTCATCTCTTTTCTGTTCGGCGGATCGCCGCTGTCCGACGGCCAATTGCCATTTGCTGTCTTCCACTCAAGAAACAGCTTCTGACCATTATTCTGGTTGAAGGCATCTTGCATCTTGAAGAACACCGTGGTGGTGGTTGCCGGCGGCTTGGTCACGTTCACCCTCAGGGTGACGTATTTTCCGGTACGAGTTTCTTTCGCCGTAATCGTCACCGGCGAAGAAGTCACCTTATTCGCGGTCAACGTGACGCTTGTGCCGGTGGTGGTGCTCAACGAGACGTTATCCGCATTGTTGGAAGTGGACCATTCAACAGTGTTGCCTTCAGGAGCCACGGAAGCAGTCAGCTTGAGGGTCTTGCCCTTCTCAAGACTGATTTCCCGACCATTGGTATAGCCGTTAATCGACACGGAAGTCTCTACGGTCACGCCGGAAACATTGACAGTGAACGATGCAGTGACATTACCATCAGCCGACTTCACGGTAATAGTGGTATTGCCATTGCCGGTCGGAGTGACCAAACCGTTTTCGCTCACTGCCGCCACGGCGCTGTCGGCAGACGACCACGTCAGCTTCGCATTGTCAATGAGCGTACCGTTCTGGTCATAGGCCACCGCGTGGAATTGCTGCGCAGTGCTGTTCGTAAACGACGCGGAAACCACTTCGTTATTATTCACATCAAAGATCTTGACGGACTTGACCTCTGTACCGGACTGGTCGTCAGTAATGTTCCAAGACTGCTCAGCAGTATTGCCATTCATCCTGGAGAGCGTCCACGTCGAACCGGCCAGCAACGTGTTGTTGTCGGTGCCGTCAACCTTCTGCCATGTAATCGAAGAGCCCGTCTTCTTATTGACGATCTTGCCGCCAGTCAGCAGTTTATCCGCTTCTCCGGTGAGTTCAGTGCCGTTACTGTTAAAGACATGAACAATGTTTTTTGCGGCTTCGGTAGTGTCACTAGTATTGATCTGGTAAATGTTGGTGTTCTGCGCATAACCTTCAGCCGTACCCGATTCCTTCAGGAAATAGGTGCCGTTCTTGGCGAGGTTGCCCAGCTGGAACGAACCTTCCGCATCAGCATCATCGTTCCAACCGCCATCTGCGATGGTGGCGAGAGCGTTCGTACCGTTTACCGCATCGTCCTTCTTGCCATACACGGTCCAGCTGGTTCCGCCGAGAGCATTGTGCCCAGCGGTGTCATCCACCTTGTTCCACGCGATCGCGGCGCAGGAAGTGGAGTACGAGCCGTTCCATGGCAGATTATGACGCTCCTGGTCCATATCCAGAGCCGAAGCGGAATGGCTACGTTCGTAGTTGATGAACGGATAGAATTTGCCGTCCTGACCGGTATTGCCTACCGCGTCAGGGTTGTACATGGCGAACGATCCACCGACCCATACGCGACCGTTGGTACTCACATGCGATTCAAAGCTGCCGTTCGGTACGAGAATGCTACCGAGCATGCCCGTAGCCGGGTCATCGTTGGTTTTCATGGGGAACGAGCCATCCCATACGTCATCATTCTTCTCAGCTGCAGAATTCTTGGCACTACGAGTCGTAGTACCCGAACCCTGACCACCTCGGATGACCACGTTGCTCGCATCCGCGAAGTTCCACATGATCTGCTGAGCACGCTTGGCGTAGGCAGGGTCCATATAGAGACCGCCCAACTCCACGGTCTGATTATTCATATCGGTCCACCAGAACCGCCAACCATT
>ENA-OQDC01000134-OQDC01000134.1-human-gut-metagenome-genome-assembly--contig:-NODE-134-length-57546-cov-8.218656_pt1 | contig 57546 bp, 57 predicted proteins | sample MGYA00242770_ERZ504601 | MGnify/ENA primary metagenome ERZ504601 (study PRJEB26092, sample SAMD00036305) | human gut metagenome | host: Homo sapiens | study: EMG produced TPA metagenomics assembly of...
CTCCCATGATGGCTGCATCCAAAATCGAAATTCCTAATAATTTGGGTGCTAATAAAACCATTCCCAACATTTCAAAGCAGGCAGGAACAAAACACATGAGTATGGCAGGACGTCCTACTTTTTTTAAATCATTTACATCTAAAGAAAGACCTGCTCTTGTTAAAATGATGATGAGTGCGATGCGTCGCAAATCTGAAGATATGTTTAAAATAGAATCATCAATCATATTAAGAGTAATATGGGCCAAGAATGATTCCTGTTAAAAGCATTCCCATTAAACTAGGCAAGTGGATCTTTTTACATATCCATCCCATAAACATTCCCATCAATAAAATCATCGAAATACTGATCAGCATAAAATTCATCCTCCTGTTTCATTGATTAAGACGCAAAAAAAGCTGATAATTTCTGCGTCAAAAAAAGGCAGAAGTCATCAGCTAACATTAGCGGTTTTAGTTTATACAACTAAGGGAGAACTTCATTCCCACTGCAAAATCATAACAAAAAGAATTATCATTTGTCAACGTTTTTTGAAATTCCCTTTTATGCAAGTGTCTATAAAACTTATTTTTATATAGATAACCTGCAAAGATTTAATTGTCTTCTTCACTAGAATACTGTTTTAATAAAGTCTGAAAATCTTTGTTGTTTTTTAAAAAGGCAGTTTCTTCATCGTCTTTTATGGATTGCAGAATTGTTTTTTGCAATTTTTTTTGCAAAAGTTGAATCCTGTTTTTTCACTTCTATCATACGATACAATGGAGAGGTGCTGATATCTTTAACATGTGTGAAAGATTTCAACATGGGAATTAAAACCTGCATACATTTCATAGGTTTTTTATAAGCGGTGTATAGCTGAAAGAGTGGAAGATAGGAAATATACTCCCATAAGTCCAGTGCTTCTGCATTCTTTTTCGCAACCTCTGCGATATAAAAGCTATCTTCTTCCTGCTTTGTTTTAATGGCGATATCCAAAAGAGTTAACAGCGTAGTCTGTATTTCGTTTGCTTGCATTAATAAGTTTTCCTGTGTGATCTTCTGTGCTTTTTCATAGTTTCCTTTTGCCATGTATAATTGTATTTGTTTCTGTTTTTTATCTACAGGTTGTTTATCCGGAATCATTTGCAGCATTTGTTCTGCTTTTTCATAATCTTTCTGATTGATATATTTGGAAATTAGCATGGAGCGTGCCTGCTGCTGAATAGAAATGTTGCTGGAATGCAGTACACGTTCATATAAAGACTCGATTGTCTCTAGTATTTCTTTTTCTGGTTTTGGTTTCTCCATCATATACATGCCTTGTAAAAGTGTTGCGCAGGAAAGAATAAGAAGATCACAGGAAGGGAATTCTTTTACTTTCTTCATTGCACATGTATATGCATTATGAAAACCTTCATTATCATATAATTCAGATACATGATTCATGAAAAGGGCAACTTCCTGTTCGCTTAAATCCTCTTGAAACGATAATAACGTATTTAAATCGGTATCTAAAAGTCTTGCCAGAGGAGGAAGAAGGGTGATATCTGGAAATGAAGTTCCGGTTTCCCTTAGTTAAAAATATTACTCTTGTTGATTACTCAACTCTTCCAATAAATCGGTAATATATCTCAATTTCCTGTATTCTTTCGTTATCCTCATTCGTTGTTGCTTCATGTATGAGGATTTTTTCTATCATGGCATTTAATAATGGTGCTGTCAGTTCCTTTGGTACGGAATATTCCTTGATTAACTCAATCCACTTTTCAGCACCTATCATATCCTGTTCCATTTTACTTAGTTCTTCTCTTAGGCTTGTTATCTGCTGTTCCAGTTCTATCTGTTCTTTTTGGTACTTGCTGGACAACATCACAAAATTTCGCTCTGTTATCTTCTCACAGGCTCTATCTTCATACATTTTCGCAAATAAACGGTCAATCTCATTTTGTCTGTTCTCGGCTTTCTTCAATGTACTTGCCTTTTTCTTCTTTTCCCGTATTCTCTCTGCATTGCCAGCTTTCTGTATCTTGTTCAATACCTTTTCTTCGTCCTGCTGTACTGCCTTAGCCCAATACTGCAAGCGTTCCAATACGGCTTGATACAGCACATCATAACGAATGTAGTGCATAGAACAATTACCTTTGCCAAACTGCCCGTAGTAACTGCAAGCATAATAACTGTAAGGCGTTTTATTTGTCTTATTCGTTCCAAATCTCATAGACCAACCACAATCCGCACACTTGACAAGCCCTGCAAAAATCGGCGTTGCCTTTTCCTTTGTCTGTCTGCGTCTTGATTTTATCTGCTCCTGCACACGATAGAACACTTCCTTGTCAATAATCGGCTCGTGAGTGTTTTCTACTCGAAACCATTCACTTTCGGGCTTACGCACTTTCTTTTTGCTCTTGAACGATACCGTAGACTGCATATTGTGAACACTGTTTCCGATATAAACCTCACTTTTCAATATCGCCTTGACATGAGCAATCGTCCACTCATAACGCTTACTTTCGGGTTTTCCCTCAAAGATATGTGCAAAAGTACCGTATCTTGTAAAATTTAGCCATGACGCTGTCGGAACTTTTTCTGCTCTTAACTGCTTTGTGATTTTTGCACTTCCGTAACCTTGATAGGCTAGGGAAAGATTTTTTCAACAATCCATTTTGTTTCCTCATCAACCAGCAGTTTTCCTTTGATGTCGGGGTGTTTCTTATATCCTAACGGAGCATAAGCACCGTAATGAGCCCCCTCCGCAAACTTTGTCTTAAATGCTGATTTGACTTTACGGCTTGTATCTCTTGCCACCCATTCATTGATGATGTTCTTAAATGGTGCAATCTCACTTTCGCCTTTTTCGCTGTCTACACCGTCATCAATCGCTATGTAGCGGACATTATGACTAGGGAAATACAATTCTGTATATTGTCCTGTCATAATATAATTTCTGCCAAGACGGGAAAGGTCTTTCGTTACAACACAGTTGATTTTTCCTGCCTCTATATCCTCAATCATTCTTTGAAAACTCGGTCTGTCAAAATTTGTTCCCGACCAGCCGTCATCAATATATTCATCAATGACATTCAAATGATGTTCTTTTGCATATAAACGCAACATACTTCTCTGTGTGGTAATGCTGGAACTTTCGCCCTGTAATTCATCATCTCGGCTTAACCTAAGATAAAGTGCAGTATTGTAAATCTGTTGTTTCATTGTCAGTTATCCTCCTTTATAACTAACCCGTGTTTACAATACCTGCTTGCAAGTAAAGTATAACACGGGTACTTTTTGTCATTCAATCTATTTCTTACAACTGCACCGATTTTATGCGATTGTCTGCTTTGCTTTTTCCAGCATGACATCAGTTAGAAGTTCTTCCATTGTTTTGCCCTTTTCGGAAAAATGCTCTTTTACTACAATCTTTGTCTTTCCTCTGTTGCCAATGCCACACTTGCCATTTTTCTTTTGAATTGTTTTTACAGCATTATCAATAACACATACCCCCTTTCTGTAAAATCTTTCTAAGCAATTCAACGGCTTTTGTCATAGCCCACAGGAGTTCCACCTCTGCATAGTTCTTATGTAGCCGTACCCATTGCGTGCGACGCTCTTAATGCTCAAGCTGTGGCTGTACGGGAGTATCATTATCTGACAGTACAGGTCATGGCGATAAAAGAGGACAAATCTTTTACAAGAACACAAATAGGTTTTCGCTCGCTCTTGCAGGGGAAAGGTCGTGGCGTATTTGTTTCAACGGCTAGCTGTCTGTCAAACGTATTGAATAGCTTTATTCAGTTGTCAAAGAACGATTGAAAGAAAAAAATCGTCTTTCCTATATATCGCGTTGGAAAAGAGGAGAAACGTAACCAAAATCCAAAACTTTTTCCATTATTAGTACAAATGGAACGGTTCATTTTGGCAATCAACGGTTGATTTTCTCCTTTTTCACTACTATCTGTACAGCAAACGTCCATTTGCTAAGTTGAAATGGAAAAATTTTAACTTCTTTTCTTGCACCATATAGGGATAGACATTGTCATTTTGCTAAGTTAATGACGAAAAAAGATTATTTTTCTTTTCACACCCTAACTACCCAAACCATACCGTTACTGCCAACAATAGAATGAAATATTTTCTTTGCACCATATAGGGAACGGAAACCTTAAATTGTTAAGTTGAGAACAAAGTATTTTCATCTTTTCACATCAACACTCAACTGCTAATGCCTGTTTGAATACAAAATGATGATGTTTTTCCTCTTTTCACAGAAGACTGTCCACTAATCACGAATTTCCGTCATTTTTTCAAAACTTTTTTCTTCTTTCACTTCATATAGGGACAGCAAGCCCCGATTTAATGACCTATTTTCAAAAAAAGTTTAGATTTCCTTTTCTCGCACCATATCTGTACGCAAGTAGCCATTTTGTTGCAGATTTAATAAAAAATTTATTTTTCTTCTTTCACTTCACATAGGGAATGAAAACAGCTCTTTGCTGACTAAATCTGAAATTTTTCAATTACATTAAAAAATACCGTCATTCTCTTGTGGAACAGCGGTATCTATACGTTCTTCTATGGTTGATTTCTCTAATTGTAATAAATGTTTATGCTTGTCTTTTAGTTCTGCCTGCTCAATCATATCTTTCAGTATCGTTGTACGATTTTCTCTGTCTAATGCCTGTACCATTTTTATGGTTGGTGCGACTTGTCTTTGTAGCCAATGCAACGCTTTTTGTAAAGTGTAAGGCTCTGGCTTTGTGGTTAAGCGTATCGGCTCTCTGTTTTCCCCTACAAACCATGCCCAATCATCATTTGTTATCCATTGACTTTTTGGCTTGTCGTCCTCTCTGTCAACAAAGCGGACATAATGATTGATGATAGAAAAAGCGGTGCGTTCAGCGTCCCGATAGGTCAGTAAATCTACAACCGCATAATAGGCTCGTTCGTTCTTCATGCGTATTTCAAAACGGTTCTTAATCTCCGTATCTTCAATTTCTGTGCCATTCTTGACATACTGCTCATAATTTTTCTGATAAGCACACATATATAATTCGCTACTTGTTGAACCGAGATATAAGGTTTCTCCTGTATTCTTTGGTAAATCGCTACCGCATTTTTCTGTACCGCTGTAATCTTTCTGCATACGGAAGTAGGACATACATTCGCCAGCCTTGTATTTTTCCTTTAACTTTGGAATATCCAATATTCCTGCTTTATCATTGATAGCCAAATCAAGCCGTTTCATCACACCACCAGCCGTCATACAATCCAGCATGAAGTCATACCATGAGCGTTCCTGTGCCAGCAGATAACATTCCATTTGCCGACAGCCTTTGCCTTTCAGTTCCAATAAAACACCTAAATGCTCCTGCATGGAACACATGATATTGATGTCGCCAAGTACATATTTGCTTTCATATCCGTATTTTCCATAATCTTCATAAAGCATGTAATTAGATTTCAGTTGTAATACATCACGGATAATCGCCAATGCGTCCGTAGTAGGAAAGCGGACACGAAAGTAATCAATCAATAAGAATAGTGGTTCTTGCGGATTGAAACGCTCAATCTGTTTTTCTATGATTTCTCTTAATTCGTCATTCAATGGCTGTTTTCCTTTTTCAATGCGGTTGTAATATTCACGGCTGATACCACAGGCAACAGCAAGCCTTGTTTGTGTTACTCCGTATTCCTCACGCTTTTGTCTTAGTTCTTCAATAAAGTTTTTATCATTCATTCTTCAATTCCTCCAATCAAAAAAGGCAACTACCATAATTGATAATTGCCTGTCATTAAAAATCTGTATAGAAAAAGCAGTCAATCCTAAGACTAACTGCTTTGTGTGTATGGATATAAAATTGCTTCTAATCTTGAATAGGTATCCAAATTTCAATAACTGAATTATCACTATTCCAATGAAAACGATAATCGTATTTTTCAAAGTGTAGGATAATATCTTTTATAGGAATATACGATGTACTAGGAATAATTTCCTGATAAATCTTGCCATAAGTTTCATATATTTTATTCATAGCACCAATATGTTCCACAACCAAATATTTATAAGACGGTATTTCTTTATACAGAAAGCCCTCTGGGGTAATGGTTCTTTGGGGAATAGAACAGAAATAATAAAGTTTTCCATTTCTTCTTTCCATAAAAGCATATTTTACCCAATTTCCCGATTGTGAAAGATACGCTTTTTTCAAACTACTGTTAAACTTTCTCCAAAACTGTGTACTAATCTGAATATTCTTTTTTTGATAATTAGTCAGTTCTACTTCTTGCCCAATAATTGCAAATGCGTTTAATTCCTTTATAGAAAAATTTATCATTTTACCTTGTGAGCAGTGATAACGGTATAACTGTACGCATTTACCGTTATAATACAATTATCAATCGTTATATACCAGTTTTTTCCTTTTCTTGTGATTTCCGCATTAGAAAGGCTAATTTTTTCTTTGCACCATTCAATTACATTTTCTACATTCAAAGATAAGTTCTTTTTAATTCTAATAACGCCAAGTTCAGTTGTGTGAAGTCTTCCTAAGTTTTCCAGTAATTCATTTTCCATATTTTGATACCTCATTTTTCAGCAAATTTATTTGTATGTTTTATACCCCAATTATAACATTCTCATATCAGCACTACAATAAAAATAATTAAGCACCAATAATCTTATTGAACATCTCCAACCGTAAATCTTTCACACCATCAGTGATAAACACTGAGCTGACAGCAATTACGACAACTACCATAATTGCCTGCACTTAAATTTCTGCAAAAGAAAACGACAATCAATTTCTTATTTTTTGAAATCAACTGTCTTTCTCATATTTACTATTCAATTTTCATAGTGATATAGGTACAATTTATATCACTACTGTAAAAATGGGGTTTTGCCTTATAAATACAGCGTTTTCCGCTTGTTAGTGTATAGTGTTTCTTGTTTTTTGTGCCCCCCTTGTTAGATAACGGGGGCTTTGAACGGCTCGCAAGCTCGCCGAACCGCCGAAGCGAACCGCCCCCTTGCAAGCATGGCGGAAAAATCTTAAGGATTTTCCCGCCAACGTGGTCAGATCGCTCCGTCGGTTTAACAGCTTTTCTGTTTCTCTCTAGTTATCTACGCATATAAATCAAATCGGTTATTCCGTTATAAGTCTGTGTTTTACAAAGCCTTAACTTTATTTCCCTGTCTATGTTGCCCAAAAGACGAACCCCATTTCCTAACAGAGTAGGAATAACAGAAATGTAATATTTATCAATCATATTTTTGCTTACCAACTGCTGAACAAGATTTGCTCCGCCACAAATCCAAATATCCTTTCCTGCTTCTTGTTTTAGCCGTTCCAATAATAAAACAGGATTTTCACTTGTAAAATGAATTTGTTGGGAAGAATTGCACTCTTTATGTGTTAATACATAAGTTGTAAATTTATTATATACCCATTCTTGCGGAGAAAGTTCAGTAACAACCTGATGAGAAGTATTCCACCCCATTAAGACAGTATCTATATCTTTGGTAAATTCTGTATAAGTGTCGATGTTTTCATTGTCATTTCCATGACCATTTAGCCAAGCTACTCCACCATTACCGTCCGCAATATATCCGTCAAGGCTCATGGCAATAAATAAAACTACTTTTCTCATTTTTTCTCTTTTATAAATACAAACAGGAATTTATTTCTCTTTTTTACTCATAAGGGAACAACTGATTGCTACAAATAAACCCATTAAAATCCATGGAAATGCTGCTCTTATAAAATCACTAACCATACTTTATTCCTCCTTAAATTCCAATTTCCTTAGTTCTACAAACTGAAATTTTTGCCTATGAATGTATCTTGTTCTTTATACGCAAACAGGCTTCTGTGTGCATAATCCAATGTCTTGAAAACGGCATTTGAATTAGTCCACAAATATCTTTATTACACCAATAATCAATCAGCCAAATTGCTTTTTCATTGTCGTTTACTACATTCAACGATTCTAAGTATCCTTTTCTTTCTTTCGGTATTTTTCTTTTCAATTCATCATAAGATAACCGTTCAAGCATTTTCTCAGTGCTTTCCCATACTTCGAAAATATATAAATATAATTCTTCCAGATTAAGCTGTTTTGAAAAGTCTGCAATCTGCTGTTTCATGAGTTCATTTCCTGTTGTAATGATAGGTGAATTGATACGCTCTTGATAATTGCCTGCAAAAAATACTTGTTCATCTTCATTTATCACTGTATGCACAACTATATCTTCAATGCGGAAAATATGCCAAATAGAATAAGCAATCGTCTTACTATGATAACCATCAGCGTTTATGAAGGGGATTGAGTTAAAATCTTCTCTGCATAATTCTTCTTTGAAAGATACTAAGGTTTGTATTAACTGACTTCGTAAAGTAAGTAAAGTATCAATACCCCTCTTATAAGTATCTTTCTTTTTTATTTGTGCCTGCATTGTTTTATTAAGTTCAGACCATTCCTTATTCATATTCAATCCTCTCTCAAATTCTGATTTTATCGCCCCATACAAACTGGAATTTGTCTTACAACAATTTATATATGCATAAAAAGCAATATATTTATGAAAACACCCTAAATCCAAAATTTACTCAATTCATTTTTTCCTTACATAAAATGTTCTCGTATATTTCACTTCCTCACCAAGTGTTTCCCCTATCAAAACTTCAAAATCATTGATATCAAATTCTGGAAAGAATGTATCTCCATCTTCAATATTTAAATCTACTTCTGTGATATACATTTTATCTACTATTTGCAAAGCTTCCTTAAATAGTCCATATCCACCAGATATGTATACATCTCGTCCTTTAGCCAATAATAATGCATCTTCTAATGATTTAACTGAAACTAAATTATCTCCTTGATACTCTGTTGTGGTGGAAACAACAATATTCATTCTATTAGGCAACGGATGACCGATTTCTTCATAAGACTTTCGCCCCATAATAACCACATTACCCGTTGTTAACTCTCTAAATTGCTTTTGTTCTCCCTTTATTTTCCATGGTATATTACCATTCTTGCCTATAACATTATTCTTTGACCTCGCAACAATCAAACCTATCATCTATTTCATCCTCCATAATATGATGTCGTACCTGTGATTCCATCAAGTGCACCACATCTTAACAAACTCAAAATTATCTCGAACTAACCAGCTCGACAAATTCCTTTTTTGTCTTCATCTGCATTATATCATATTGTTATAAGCATTGCCATTTCTTTTCTGCTTTTGAAAAGTTACTTATCAGCCTATGTTTTGTAAAGGGTGATATTCAGCATTTCTCACGCAACAAGCCCTTGACAAACCATAGACTAATAAGTTTTAAGGTAATCAAGCAGAAATGAAATAGTCTGCTGTTTCACGGCAACAAAAAAGAGATACCAACACACTTATGTAGTATCTCTTAGTCTAGTAGCAATATTCTTTTGTTTGCAAGCAGGTAAACATGGGCTGTTTCTTAATATCTTTTTGTTTGGGAAACACCTGTTTCCCATCTTGAAACTGTTCTTGCAGATACTCCAAACACCTCGGCAAGCTGTTCTTGTGTACGATTTTTCTCTTTACGACATTGTTTTAAAAAAGCTCCAATCTTTTTTGTATCCATGTCTTTACCTCTCTTTCACTTACAGCTTACCAACATACACCAAAGTTACCACGACATAAAACGAGAATTATCTAATTTTCCACCAGACATCGCCTGTCCAATATAATCAGCGATACTTTCATCCCAATATTATTCAAACCGAAAGTTTACTCCCAGTTTATTTTGTGAATTTTTGCAATAAAATCATCCCAATTTTCTATACAATTTTTTGTTATACATTCATCGACAATTTTAAACTCAATGTCTTTAAACTTTTCCCACCAATCAAAATCTTTATTTGGATTTTCTTTTTCAGAATCAATTCTCTCATTGACCATCCCAATAATTCTTTTTATTAATTCCTCTGAGTATTCATTGATATAAAGGCATCTCCATTCTACGCCATTTGTATAAAGCACTTTTTTATACCACAGAATTTCACCTATAAGTTGCCCAATCTCCTTCTTAAGTTTATCTGGTTTTGTAGATAAGACCTCTTCTATTTGATCCTTGGTAATTAATTTAGTCTCCAATGCCTTTACTTCAAGGCATCCCTTAAGTTGATGCCATACCTCTTCGCTAATTGTCTTATTTGATATATTTTTAAATTTTTTATCTAATATAGCGACATCCGGAAAACTACTTATTCCATAGTATATCTGCCCTTTATCTGTCTTTCTTCTTGCAAAAACATACCTTTTAGACAAATTCTTTATTGTAGGCCGTATTATTTCTACCGCCATAGGGTAAATTTCAAATTCTGTATCATTTTGTTCTTTTATAAGATTTACTTCTTCAATATACTCTTGTTTTTCCATAGATTCACTTCTCCACCAACTTCCGATTTGTCTCTTACATTCTATCACATTCTACCTCAAAACTCTATTCTTAGATTACCAAAGAGCAGCCTTTCGACTGCCCTTTCTGCTCACATATACACAATCTCTTTTAGAACAATTTCTTCTGCACAGGCTTTAATATTGTTCATTACTCCAACCCATTTCATCAAATCCTGCTTTTTCAGTTGTTCCGTTATGCCCTGCTCTTCCGTCATCTGCTTTACCAAGGTTTCCACCTGCTCTCTTGCATCCCGATCAACCTGGTTCAAATGTCCTGTCAATTCTCCCGTCATCAATAAATACTGGTATCGTGCCGGTTTATGCTCTTTCAGGAACTGTTTTCCGCAACATTCCATATTTACCATAGGTCGGTTCTTCCTCATTCACTGCCAAATCCGGCAGATAATAATCTCCATGCAGTGTGTAGCTTAATCCATTACTTTCATCATAAATGTGCTTTTTCATTTGTCTATCTCTCCATCCTCTGTTTTTTTGTTTATTTTTTCTTACGCTGTTGATTCTCCATCTCACTCTTTCGAGCACCCCAGGCCTAGTCTTTCGTGAATACTTCCTTGAGGCATTTGCTCCATTTGTCGTTTTTCTTCTAATACTTTCTGCTCCTGTATATCTTGCTGCACTGCATCCTCTACAACATTTTCCCCAAGGACACGCACTACCCGGTCATATCTGTCGGAAACGCCCTTCAATTGTTGCTTTTCCTCAGATAACTGCTGTTTTTCTTCACATACTGTATCTAGCTCTCTCTGCACTCGGTTATATGCCTGCTTTGTTTCCTGATATTTGTGTTTCCATTTTTCTACTTCTTTGGTAAGTTCTTTGACCTGGGCAGCCATTGCAGCAATTTTATTTTTCATCTGGGTAAACAGTGGTTTTATCTTTTTATCCCGGTAAGTTGTTGCACGTTCTAATGTCCCAGCTTCCGGTAGAATTGCTTTCACTGTCCCATATTCCTTTATTTCCTTACTAACATTATCCATAACAGGCGGCAACCGTTCTCTGCGTTCTTCCAGGCTGTGCAGATCTTTCTCAGCTTTTTCCGCACGCTTCTTAGCTTCCTCTTTATCTTTAACTGCCTGCTCCTTATCATCTTTTAAAAGCTGGATATCAGCTCTTACTTCCGCAATCTGTGCAATCAGTCCTTCATTCTCAGCAGTGAGATATTCTTTTTCCTGTTCCAGTGCCTGTACTTCCTTTTTACGCTCTTTCTTCTTAAAATTATAAACATCCAGATGTTCCTCATGTGCCCTTTCTGCTCCCATTCAATTCCATGCTGTCGTGCAACCTCTGCAAGCACTTCTTTTTCATGGTTGATCCACTGATTCAACTCTGTATCGTGTTTGTTCCCACCTTCAAATCCCAGGCTTTTTAATGCCTGCTTCAGGGAAACCCTGGTATCCATTCCTTTCCCTTTCCAGCCAATCACATAAGGGACAAATCAATGTGCAGATGCGGTGTAGCTTCATCCTGGTGCAGATAACAGCTAAATACATGAAGCGTTGGATTTCGTTGCTGAAAATTCTTTACATACTCATCCAGTACTTTTACCGCCAGGTCTCCTTCTGTCGTTCCCACAGCCATATCTTCTCGATTTCCAATCTGGAAAATTACTTCGTGGAACAGCTTTTCCTGCTTTCCTTTGACGGATTTTTTCATAGTAATTTGTAATCTGCCGATCCTTTCTTTTTCCTACATTGTACCGTTCCACAGAATTATCAAACAACTCTTTATATACTTCTTTCAGATTTTCATTCTGGTAACAGATATTCAGGTGTACTCTGTCTGGGTCTACATTTTCAGCTACAAAGTCCCGTCTGTTATGAGCCAGCGATCCAGCTCCAATCATGCCGCTGATCGTTCTTCTCATCATTATGCTCCTCACCTCTCCTTCTAAAAAGCGTGCCAGATATGGCACATAATTTGTATTTCCGCCAACTATGGCGATTATAAGAAATCTTCGCCGGATACGGCGGTTTTGTTACTTTTGTCAAAAGTAACGCAAAAGCACTTTCGACAGCCGTACCGTCCATCAAAAAGTACCCTTGCGCCCTGCCGGGGGCAAAATGTCCGGTAGGACGTCTAACCTGAACCGACCGAAGCGGAGCGGAGACCATTCTTCCTCCCGCTGGTCGGATTGCTTCTGCGTTACTCACTTAACTAATCTATACTGTATTCTCGCCCGGATATATTCCAGATCTCCGCAGTACGGTGTTCCTACCAGATACCATTCCCTTGCTGGATTCATCTCCATTCTGGTCTGCACCCACTGATCATCAATTAGTACTTCCAGGCATTCTCCACAGTGAAATCCTGTATCAATCCATAAATCTGATGACAATAAACCATATCTGTCGTTACTGCTGTTATAACCTAATCTTCCTTCTCTCATTGCTGTATGCTCCTTTCTATTATCCTGCTGTAAGCACGCTCTGCTTCAGTACTCCCTTTCGCAACCTATAATTTGCCTATAAATAATCGGGTAATCTATAACCTCTCGTCTGCATCTTACAGACTTTCCCTTGTCTGATATTTACAGGTGCGTGACACGCTCCTGTTATAGAGTAATCAACAAGAAATTTTACCATCTAAAGCTTTCCTGTATTCCCTTTTTTTCCAGATACTCCTGCCGGAACTTTTCCCGTTCTTCTTCTGTTGGTGCAGTTTTGAATTTACTGTATACCTCACGATTTACCATTGCATCCAGCTTATTCTCCAGACCTTTTCTTATATCATCTGCTTCCTGTTCCTGATCCAGTAAATGATATTTTATAATCTTTCCAAATAACTCCTCTGGAATCATAACGTTTTTCAAGTTCTCACCTTCTTACAATTTATGTAAGGACGCAACACTGCAATGTCTTTACAGATTGCAACCTTACATTTTAATTCCGCATTTTCTATAAACTCTGCAATGTTGCATCCTTTATTTATTCCGGTTTAACTTTATCTAAATCCCAATACCATGAATTACCGATTCGTCTTGCCTTAATTCCGAGTTCTTTTTTGCATTTTCCAGTGTTCTTTTGGAAATATTCAATTCTTCTGCCATATCAAAAATTTTGCTGCTTTGTACGGAATTTGATGTTTCTGCCAGTTCTCTCAACATCTTCTTGGCTTGTTCCAGCTTATTTATCTTGGGTGCAATTCCTCCAAGCACTTCATCTGCTGTGATTTCATAGTCACCTATCCACTCAAATCCTGTTTCTGTCAGGCGAAATGCTTTGGAATGTCCAAATGCAGCCAGATTATTTTTAATCTGAACCACTGCTCTTAAATCCGGTTCTCCCTCTATTCTTCCTACCAGTAATACGCTTCTGGCTACTGCAAAAAAGTCAATCGAACCCATTCCTCTATATGCAGCTTTGTTTCCACCAGCTTTATTCATGTGTCCGATTAATAAAATTGCACATTTGTATTTTTCTGCCAACAAACTCAATCTTTTCGTCATATCCCTTGCTTCATTTGCCCGGTTCATATCCATTGTTCCTCCAAGGTATGCCTGAATCGGATCTAAAATAAGCACTCTCGCACCAGTCTGTTTGATAGCAGTTTCCAGTCTTTCATCAATCATGGAAAGTGATTTTTCTGTTTCATCTATAACCATAATTCTTTCACAGACCGCTTCTGCCAGCTCCAGTCTGGGTTTTACTGTATCTGCCAGTCCATCTTCCGCTGTCTGATAGATAATATTCACGGGTTCTGTTACTTTCATATCGTTATCCAGACCTTCTCCTTTAGACAATCTTGCAGCAATATTTAATACCAGCGTAGTTTTTCCATCACCGGGATCTCCCTGAATAATCGTTAATTTTCCATAAGGGATAAACGGATACCAGAGCCAGTCCACTGTCTGAGACTGGACATCTGACATCTTTATCATTTTCAATTCTGTTTTATTCTCATTTCTCTGTTCCATAAATTCCTCCATTTTCCCAACTGTTCTCGCCAGTTATCTGTTGTTCTCTGGAAGAATCTCTGCTATAATCAACTTGTCTAGGGTTGACATTTGTGGATTTGTCCTCATTTGTCACATTGCTCCGGTTGTTCGTACTTCCGGAGCTTTTTATATTTTCATCATCCAACATATCTGCCACTACTTTCTGCTGATCTGGATATAAGTGCCCATAAGTATTCAATGTAATGCGAATGTCCGTATGTCCAAACCTTTCTTTAATCATCAATGGTTGCACTCCCTTATTGATCAGAAATGCCGCATGACTGTGACGAATGTCGTGTACTCTTATCTTTTTTACTCCGGTCTTTTGAACCACCTGTTTTAACTTATGCTGTACCGCTTCATGAACCATTGGAAAAATCCGTTCATCTTCGGGCAACTCATACAGTCTGCTAATATAATCCTGAATCTCTTTTTTCAGAAATTCCGGTATGGAAATCGTACGGTTCGATTCTTCTGTTTTGGGAGATGTAATCACGTCCTCTCCATGCATACGGTAGTAAGTTTTATTGATATGAAGTAAATTCCTTTCAAAATCAATGTCAGCAGGTGTAATGCTGAGTGCTTCGCCTTCTCTCGCTCCTGTCCAGAATAATAATTCAAACAGTACATAATATTTGCTTCCCGGTTCTATTCCGGTCATAAACTGCCGATATTCTTTAATTGTCCAAAACTTCATTTTCTTTTTTGAAGTCTTTCCCATACGTTTTACTTTGTCACAGGGATTATCTGCCAGATTGTAGATATTCTTCGCATGATTGAATAATGCCGTCATCTGATTCTGTATTGTTTTCAGATAATCATCTGAATATCCTTTTTCAATAATCGTATTCTGCCACTGGATAATCTCTGCTGGTGTAATACTGTTCATTGGTCTGTCCTTAAAATACGGTAACAGTTGAGCCTTCATCGTATCTCTTTTATTCTTGATACTCCTGTCCTTCAATGACTGAGACTTGTCTCGGAAGTAGACTTCTACAAACTCTCCCATTGTCATATCCATGTCTGCTTTCGCTGTTCTTTTATACTCCGCTTCAAAATTTAATGCTTCTTTCTTAGTGCGGAATCCTCTTTTTACTTTTCGCTTTTTGGCTCCTGTCCAGTCCTCATAATAAAATGAAACATACCAGGTTCCTCTTTCTTCATCTTTGTATGCTGCCATACTTTCTCCCCCCCCTTTACATTGCAATCTGGGAATATCCATAAAATTTCTTTTCCCAGAATGCTCTCGGTATCTTGCCCGCAACGGTCACATATCCCTGATCTGCAAGCTCTTTGTTCAGTTTGCGAAGTAGCTTGTAAGCATATCCAAGTGAAATCCCCATGCTCTCTGCAACTTCTTCCGCTGTAATCATATAGTTTTGTCTCTGCATATCATTTCCTCCTTGTCTATAATTATCATTTTCACTGATACTATATCATTTTAAATAATCATTGTCAATGGTTTTTATCTGTGTGAATGATATTTTTCTATATTGTTGATTTTTATCATTTGTGATATACTAATCATAGCTTTTAAGGAGGTGGATAATATGCAGGAATCATCTATTTCAGAAAAAATAAAAGAGCTACGAACTGATCTGAAGATGAATCAAAAAAACTTTTCCGCAGCTATTGGTATACGTCAGTCAACTTTATCCAGTTATGAAAATGGTGTGGTTACTCCCTCCAATGATGTGTTATTGACTATTGCTCAGAAATTTCATGTCTCACTGGACTGGTTATTTGGATTATCTGAAAATAAAGTACAGATTTCTACTCTCAGCGATATTCTTTGGGTTTTACTGCAGATGAATGAATCCAATGAACTCCGGTATGAACTGGATATAAATAATAAACTTCCCGGTGATATAGAAACAGAAACACAGAAATGGTATGCCGGACTTCGCTTTTATGGAAATGATCCGGAACATTCTTTAAACGCAGATATGTGTAATTTTCTTGCTGATCTGCAGGAGAACAGAGAAAGCCTGGAATCTTATTTCACGGGCAAAGATATGTTTGATATGTGGAAAAAGCAGACGTTGGAATACTACACTTCCAAACCTGTCACCCATAAAGAAATTGAAGAACTGGATTTTGAGACACGAATCCGTAAACGAGATGAACTTTTAACACAGAAATTTTCCAATAACGAACAGAAATAGTATCATAACAGTATCACAGGCAGATATGCGAAGGTTTTCATTTTCTTCCCATACCTGCCTGTTTTTAATTTATTCGCTATTCTTTACAGCCTTATTTTAATCTTCTGTTCAACAGAAAAACCCCGGAAACCTTACGGTTCCGGGGTATCTTACGTTTGGACACATGTACCTTGCGGTACTCAATATATATTAGTCAGTGATTACTCGATGATTGTAGCAACACGTCCTGATCCTACAGTACGTCCACCTTCACGGATAGCGAAAGTAAGACCCTGGCTCATAGCGATTGGGTGGATCAGTTCGATTGTCATTTCGATGTTATCTCCAGGCATGCACATTTCTGTTCCTTCTGGAAGGTTGCAAACACCTGTTACGTCTGTTGTTCTGAAGTAGAACTGTGGACGATAGTTGTTGAAGAATGGAGTATGACGTCCACCTTCATCTTTTGTCAGAACGTAAACCTGAGCTGTGAATTTTGTATGGCATGTAAGTGTTCCTGGTTTAGCAAGAACCTGTCCACGCTCGATTTCGTTTCTCTGAACACCACGAAGAAGAGCACCGATGTTATCACCAGCCTGAGCTTCGTCAAGAAGTTTACGGAACATTTCGATTCCTGTAACAACAACTTTACGTGTTTCTTCTTTGATACCAACGATTTCAACTTCTTCAGATACATGAAGAACACCAGCTTCTACTCTACCAGTAGCAACTGTTCCACGTCCTGTGATAGAGAATACATCCTCTACAGGCATAACGAACGGTTTGTCTGTGTCACGCTGTGGGTCCGGAATGTACTCATCAACTGCGTTCATGAGTTCCATGATCTTGTCTCCCCATGGGCCAGCCGGATCTTCAAGAGCTTTAAGAGCAGATCCCTGGATAACCGGAATGTCATCTCCTGGGAAGTCATACTCGGAAAGAAGTTCACGAATTTCCATCTCAACCAGTTCAAGAAGTTCGTCATCATCTACCATATCACATTTGTTCATGAATACAACGATGTACGGAACACCAACCTGACGAGCAAGAAGAACGTGCTCTTTTGTCTGAGCCATAACACCATCTGTAGCAGCAACTACGAGGATAGCACCATCCATCTGAGCTGCACCTGTGATCATGTTCTTAACGTAGTCAGCATGTCCTGGGCAGTCAACGTGTGCATAATGTCTATGCTCTGTCTGATACTCAACATGTGCTGTAGAAATTGTGATACCACGCTCTCTTTCTTCTGGAGCTTTATCGATATCTTCGAAGTTTTCAACTGTGTTTCCTGGAACTCTTTCAGCCAGAACTTTTGTGATAGCTGCTGTTAAAGTTGTTTTACCATGGTCAACGTGTCCGATGGTACCAATGTTACAATGCGGTTTTGTTCTCTCAAACTTAGCCTTTGCCATTTTAAAATGTCCTCCTTAAAAACTATGCTCTTTCTTTCAGAGCGTTTTTATCAGTTTTTGACTTGCTATCCTTGATTATATTGCAAATCAAGGATATTTGCAAGCTTTTTTATATCATCAGTCTTTCTTAGAAAGAATCTTTTCCTGAACGGACTTCGGAACCTGTTCGTATTTCTCGAAGAACATGGAGTAGTTACCACGTCCCTGAGTTCTGGAACGAAGGTCTGTTGCATATCCGAACATTTCAGAAAGCGGAACGAATCCACGGATCATCTTACCTCCGCCGATATCATCCATACCTTCGATACGACCACGACGGGAGTTGATATCACCGATAACATCACCCATGTAATCTTCCGGAGTAGTAACTTCGACTCTCATGATAGGCTCAAGAAGAATCGGAGCTGCTTTCTGCATAGCATCCTTGAACGCAAGAGAACCTGCAATGTGGAATGCCATTTCAGAGGAATCGACTTCATGATAGGAACCGTCATATACGTTTGCATGAACGCCGACTACCGGGAATCCACCCAGGATACCAGCTTTCATAGCTTCTTCGATACCTTCGCCAACAGCCGGGATGTATTCCTTCGGAATAGCACCACCAACAACAGTGGATTCGAACTTGTACAGTTCTTCACCGTTGGCATCCATAGGCTCGAATTTAACTTTACAGTGACCATACTGTCCACGACCACCAGACTGTTTAGCATATTTGCTGTCGATGTCTACGGCCTTAGTAATAGTCTCTTTGTATGCAACCTGAGGAGCACCTACGTTAGCCTCTACTTTGAATTCACGAAGCAGACGGTCAACGATGATTTCCAGATGCAGCTCACCCATACCAGCGATGATTGTCTGACCTGTTTCCTGATTTGTATGTGCACGGAATGTCGGGTCTTCTTCTGCCAATTTTGCAAGAGCTTCACCAAGTTTACCCTGGCCGGCTTTTGTCTTAGGCTCGATTGCAAGTTCGATAACCGGTTCCGGGAATTCCATGGATTCAAGGATTACCGGGTGCTGGTCATCACAGATTGTATCACCAGTTGTGGTGAATTTGAAACCGATTGCTGCTGCGATATCTCCTGAATATACTTTATCCAGTTCCATACGTTTGTTAGCATGCATCTGAAGGATACGTCCAACACGTTCTTTCTTGTCCTTAGTAGCGTTAAGTACATAAGAACCAGAGTTCATGGTACCGGAGTATACACGGAAGTATGCCAGTTTACCAACAAATGGGTCTGTCATAATCTTAAATGCCAGAGCAGAGAATGGTTCTTCATCAGAAGAATGTCTCACGATCGGATTGCCATCCAGGTCAACACCCTCGATTGGAGGAATGTCTGTTGGAGCAGGCATGTATTCAATGATTGCATCCAGAAGTTTCTGAACACCCTTGTTTCTGTATGCAGTACCGCAGCATACCGGTACAGCTGTACATTCACAAGTAGCTTTACGAAGAACTGCTTTTAATTTTTCATTAGACGGTTCTTCACCTTCCAGATATTCCATCATTAAATCGTCATCCAGTTCGCAGATTTTCTCTACGAGTTCTGTATGATAAAGTTCTGCTTCTTCCTTCATATCTTCCGGAATATCTGTGATGGAAATGTCTTCACCTTTCTCATCATTGTAGATATAAGCCTGCATTTCGAAAAGGTCAATGATACCTTTGAATTCATCTTCTTTTCCGATTGGAAGCTGTAAGCAGATAGCGTTTTTACCAAGACGAGTCTTGATCTGATCTACAGCATTGTAGAAGTTTGCACCGAGGATATCCATCTTGTTGATGAATGCCATACGCGGTACATTGTAAGTGTCAGCCTGACGCCATACGTTTTCTGACTGAGGTTCTACACCACCCTTTGCACAGAAGACGCCGACAGCGCCGTCAAGTACACGGAGTGAACGCTCAACCTCTACGGTGAAGTCTACGTGTCCTGGAGTATCAATGATGTTGATACGATGTTCCAGAGCACCTGGTTTCTTCTTGCAGTGATCCTGCAGAGTCCAGTGACATGTTGTAGCAGCAGAAGTAATTGTGATACCTCTCTCCTGCTCCTGCTCCATCCAGTCCATTGTTGCGGTACCTTCATGAGTATCACCGATTTTGTAGTTGACACCTGTATAATAAAGGATACGTTCTGTAAGAGTTGTCTTACCTGCATCGATATGAGCCATGATACCAATGTTTCTGGTACGCTCAAGCGGGTATTCTCTACCTTCTTTTCCAGCCAATTGGATTTTCCTCCTTGATTAGAAACGATAGTGAGCAAATGCTTTATTTGCTTCAGCCATCTTGTGCATATCTTCTTTCTTCTTAACAGATGCGCCTGTGTTGTTCATTGCATCCAGAAGCTCGTTTGCAAGTCTCTCCTCCATAGTCTTCTCGCCTCTTTTACGAGAATATGTGGTGAGCCAGCGAAGAGCCAGTGCCTGACGTCTGTCTGCTCTTACCTCGATCGGAACCTGGTAAGTAGCACCACCGATACGTCTTGCTTTTACCTCGAGAAGTGGCATGATGTTGTTCATAGCCTCTTCAAAAACTTCGATAGCTGGTTTGCCAGCTTTTTCTTCAATTCTAGCGAAAGCGCCGTATACAATCTTCTGAGCGACACCTTTCTTACCATCTAACATGATGTTGTTGATAAGTTTGGTAACCACTTTATTGTTGTACATCGGGTCTGCCAGAACGTCTCTTTTCTGAGTATGTCCTTTACGTGGCACGTTACTTCCCTCCTTAATCAAAATGATTAAATCATCGGTACTCACTATTAAAACTAAGGTGTTCGCACTGGTAAAGTCCTATATTTAACCCGCAACCGACAGGGTATATGGAATACCGTACAATATTTATAGTTATAAGTGAATCTTCGATTGATTACTTTTTTCTACTTTATTTCTTTTTAGGTCTCTTAGCACCATATTTGGAGCGGGCCTGTTTTCTGTTAGCTACACCTGCAGTATCCAGTGTACCTCTGATGATGTGGTATCTGGTACCAGGTAAGTCCTTAACACGTCCACCACGGATAAGAACTACACTATGTTCCTGAAGGTTGTGACCTTCTCCTGGGATATAGCTTGTTACTTCGATTCCATTGGAAAGACGAACTCTGGCAATCTTTCTAAGAGCTGAGTTAGGTTTTTTAGGTGTTGCAGTTTTAACTGCTGTACAAACTCCACGTTTCTGTGGTGCAGACTGTTCAACAGCTTTCTTTCTTAAAGAGTTGAATGTTCTCTGCAGAGCCGGTGCTGTAGATTTCTTTACAGCTGTCTGACGTCCTTTTCTTACTAACTGGTTGAATGTTGGCATTCCATTTCACCTCCCGATTATTTTCTCCATGGTTAGTCATGGGGTAGCGCGGTTGCTATTGTCAAATGAATATTGCGCACAAAAAAACAGCGTTCCTGTTGCACGCTTGCTCATTATATCCCGTAAAAATGCAGCTGTCAAGGCATTTTACAGGATTTTTTCGTTATTTTACGAAATCCTTATTATTGCATTTTAAGACATCTCTGCTTATAATAAAAAAAAGTAATTTTCACTTTATTTGGTTACATCTATAATATAGGAAAGGATTTTTTATGAAAAACAAAATCACCCCATCTGTTATCCTGCTCATCATTACCGTGATCTTCTTTATTGCCGGTATCTTTTTCATGGGAATCCAGGCCAGACAACAAATTTCGGATACTGAGCAAAGCCTTGATGCTTTCATTTCCCAGGTAAAAGACAAACAGCAGGCGTTAAACGACGCACAAACTTCTTTTTCATCCGCTGTCAAAGAAAAAAAAGATCTTCTGAATTATCGCCAGCAAAAAGCTTCCGGTCGGCAGACTGCTGTGCAGGAGCATCGCGATACTCAGGAGTCATCCGAAGCTGTCACTTCCGTTTTCAGTCAGGACCACAGCTGATTCCAGAGATATTTTATAAGATATTTACTATAGAAAGAACTCTTACATACAGAAAGGATTTATATAATGAAAAATAGCAAGCACCAAAAGCCATTTCTTCTTTATACGATCATCATCATCATCCTCGCGCTTGTCATTCTCGCACTTGGCGGGCTGACACTCTACTCTTTTCAGGATCTTGCTTCTCTCCGTTCAAAAGTCACTGATCTCCAGAATACAGTACAGGAAATTTCTGATACATCAGCAGAACTGATCAGTCAGGCAAAGGAACTAGGTAGTCTGAACGATCAACTGGAATCCTCAAATGATTCTGAAACAGATTCCTCCGTTGATTCTTCACAGGATGTACAGGAAGAAGGGACTATTTCTCCTTCCCATTCTTCTGAGTCTTCCACTGACGAAAGTTTGAACAGTCTTCTCGCTCAGATTAAACCGCTCCTTCCTCAGAACAATGGCACCTGGTCCGTATATGTATGCAACCTTATGAAAAATACAGAAGGTGTGATTGACGATCAGCCCATGCAGGCTGCCAGTCTGATCAAACTTTTTATTATGGGTACTGTTTACGAAAATTATGAATCTCTCTCCGAAACTTATGGTGCTGATACACTGAACAGTTATTTGAATTCAATGATTACCGTAAGTGATAACGATGCGGCAAATAAACTTGTAAATATGCTTGGTGATGGCGATGATGAAGCCGGTATGCGTGCTGTGAATGCATTTTGTGCTTCTCATGGATACTCCAGCACTTCAATGGGACGTCTCCTTCTCCAGAGTAATGAATACGGTGATAATTACACTTCCGTCAGTGATTGCGGTCATTTTCTGAAGGAAATCTATCAGAGCAATGCCGGCACTGCCGAATCCACTCTTGCGCATACAGATGCAATGTATTCTCTTCTCAAAATGCAGCAGCGCAGAAATAAAATTCCTGCCAACCTTCCAGATGGAGTAAAAGTTGCCAACAAAACCGGAGAGTTGGATGATGTCGAAAATGATGCCGGAATCATTTACAATACCGCCAAAAACATCGATCTGGTTGTCTGCTTTATGTCGCAGGATCTCACCGACAGTAGTGAAGCACAGGCAGTAATCGCACAGGATTCTCGTCTGATCTATGGTTATTACAACGAATGATCATTTTTCACAGCGAAAAACCTGTCATTCCGAATTTTCGGTCTGACAGGTTTTTCTTATTCTTCTTGCTTATCTTCCTCATATGACATTTCCCAGATATCCGCAAAAACAGCAAGCGGACAATCTGTCAAAAGACACATCAGCAAAAAACATTCATATGGATTTACTATGTAGATCTCACTCATTCCGCATTTCTTAAGAATTTCCTGAATCTCCTCAAGAAAATGATGATAACGATTATACGGATCATCATCCTGCATCTCCTGTGAAATGATAAAGAACTCTAATGTAATCAGATCAAAGCGCTCTACTGGAAATTTATGATTCAATATACTGTTGATTCTCTGTCTGCTGAATCGCTTCTGACTGAAATGTTTCGCCAAAATAGATGCCGACATCTTTTTAAGATTTCCCATTTTATTTACAGGAATTCCACTGCAGATAACTTTTTCCACATCTGAATCCGTAATATCTGAAATATTCCACACCTTATTGCGGGATTTTTCCACCTCATCCCCCTGATACATCTTCGCGATGATTTCTTTTGCATGAGTAAGGAGACGGACAAATTCCTGATAGGCCTGGCTTTTCTCGGACATCGGATCATCTGCTCCAACTTTCACATACGCCAGATAACGAAGCAGTTTATCCTCTGTATCAAGACAGATTTTTCCCGAATAAACCTGTGGAGCTTCTGTATAACTCTCATCTGGTTCCAGCTCTTCATAACGTTTCTTAAGTTCTTCTGCCCTATGATAACCAAGCTGCTGCGAATAACAGTACCAGTAGATTACCTCATCCGGATTATGGAAATCAAAATCCTGTTCCCGCAAAACCCTTGTCAGAAAATCAGATACATCTTCTGCACTCATACGCAAACCGAACCCCAGTAAAAAGACCGTCTCTCTTTTAACAGAAGCCTGTGTCAGCCAGTTATTTACCAACGATGTTAGTTTTGTCGAAGTTGGATTCATAGATTTCGGTGTACAAGTCTCATGAAATGATTCGATCACAATATCTCTGTAAATATCCTGTGTAACTTCGTTATAAGGTTCTTCCAATCCTGCACGTTCATAAATATAACGTTTCAGATGATCTCCAAAAGACACGAGTTCCATTTCTTTATATAAATAATGAAAAATAACATCTGCATCCTCATCCTCAAAGCCATCCAGACTGACAACCTGACGAAATCTCTGTGCAGCTTTTCTCGTAAATTCAAAGTCTTTTACAGAATCAAATGCCACTGTCTGCTCAAAATCAAGATCCTGCATTCTGTTTTTCATTATATATCACCCTCATTCTGCCTGTGAAACCAATTTAACACTCGTCTGAACATATTGCGTGGCTGCTCCATGATCTCACATAAAACAACTGTAATATTATCTCTTCCACCCTTTTTCAGAGCTCTGTCTACGAGAATCTCTACGGTTTTTGCCACTGGAATATCCCTGCTGAGTATATCCGCGATTTCTCCGTCTGAAAGCATATCTGTGATTCCATCAGAACAAAGCAGGAAGCGATCCCCTATTTTAATTTCCTGCCTGCTGATCGACGGTTCCAGCTGCAGATTTTCTTCTTCCATCCCAAGATACTGTGTTAATGGTGCCTTTCCAAACAAACTGCGCCCCAGGACGTGGTCTTGTGAAATCTGATAAAATTTCTCACGGTCTGATTTATAGATCCGGCTGTCTCCAAGATTGCAGCTATAAACAGCATCTTCTGCAAAGGCAAGTAATGCTGCCGTTGTTCCCATGCTATTGATCTTATTTGTCCTGCCGTAATCGCAGATAGCCTGATTCATACTTTCACAGATTTCATTCAGGAATTCTTCCGGATCATTCCGTATTCCATCTTTTGCAGTTTTAAAATGTTCGCCACAGGCTTCTGCCGCAAGAAAAGCAGCCATCTCGCCACAGCTCTCACCTCCCATGCCATCAAAAACAGCAAGCAGCGGATATTCCGATTGTTTCATATATCCGCTTCGAATATGGCTCATTCCCTGATTCTGAGCCTCCAGACTATCACCGCAGCACCAGAAATTATCTTCATTATTATTGCGGATTTTTCCTATATGGCATGTATATGCATATTCAATCTGATAGGCCATATTCCGTCCTTTCTTATGATGCTGAATTTTCTGAGCTGCTGTCTGAAGAAAGATTCAGTTCATTCTTATATTCCTCTGCACGATTCAGATACTTTTCGCCTCTGCTGACGTATTCATCATTATTTGTCTCATTGTCATGACAACGGTTATTTTCATCAATCCATCGGACAAGCTTTCCATCATCATAATAATAACGGTCTATTTTCTGCTGTCCTTCTTTTATATCTCCGGATGTACTGCTGTCTGACCAAATATATGCAAAAAACAGTTCATTCTTCCAATAATAGTATTCTTCATACTGATTATCCTTCGAAAGGGATGGATAGATAAGGATCTTCCTTACCTGCCAGCTTCCATCATCCAGCTGTTTCAGGTAGCTGATCTTTCCATCCTCTTCTGAACCGATCCAGCTGTAATCATTCAGATTATCACTGATCTCTGTTGCCTGCGTCTGTATTTTTTCCAGTGTCTCCTGCAACTGCTTACTTTCTGCAGTCTGAACAGTTTCCGTTACAGACTGTTTCAAACGCTGCAGTTCCGCATTTTCCCTCAAAAGCCAGATAAATACACCCACGATTACACAGACTGCAGCAAACATGATAATAACCGCAGCAACCAGTGGCTCAAATTTCTTTTTGCTCTCTTTTAGCTTTTTTACTGATAGCGGTCTTTCCTGATTGTTTTTGCGTACAATCACTGTCCCTTCTGTCTCTGCTTTCATTTGGGACTGCTGGATTGCTTGTTTTCGGTCTTTCTGTGGTGTTCTTTGCTGAGATTTGTGCTGCACCTTCTGTTGATTTATTTTCCCCGGTGCATGTTCAAGCTCCTGCGTTTTACGTACATGCACTGTTTTTGCAGATGAACTTCCTGTTTTTACTCTCTCCAATGCTTCACGAAATTCCTCTGCATTGGCATAACGTTCTTCCCGGTCAAACGCACATGCTTTGAGAATCACCTCCGCAAACGCATCGCCTGCTTCTGCCGGTCTAGGGAGTTTCTCCCCGGCCATACGTTTATTCAAAGCATTTTCTTTATCTCTGTATGTAATCAGCTGTTTTTCCAGGCTGATAAACGGAAGTCTGTTGTGATTCCGAAGTTTGTATAAAACAATTCCAAGCGAATAAATGTCTACTCTTGAATCATAAGCTTCACCTTTATACATTTCCGGAGCCATATAAGAATAGGTACCCTTCTTTGAAAGTCCGCTCATAGTGCGTTCCAGTTCACGGGCAATACCAAAGTCTCCAAGTTTAAATTCTCCAAACCTGGATACAAAAATATTTTCAGGTTTGATATCTCTGTGAATAATATTCTGACATTGACAGTATTCCAATGCTTTACACAGATCAATACCAAGGCGGAGCACATCATCTTCCGAAAGTGCGCGTCCTGCACAATATTCCATAAAGCTGGTCAGATATTCCATCCGGATATAAATATCCCATCCAATGTCATCCAGATATTCTACTACTTTATAATCTTCAACAGAAACCACATGAGAATTTCCTCTGAAATATTCCATGGTACTGACTTCCTGAATACATTCATCAACAAGTCCCTGAAAATATTCTTTCACTGACTGTTCATTCGGGCTTTCAGAACGAACGCTGCTTAATTCCCCGGGATTTGAGGGAATCGTAATAACTTTAATTGCAGAATAAAATGTCGTTCCCTGCTCACTTCGACAAGCTTTATAAACTTTACCGAAAGATCCTTCTCCAATCTTTTCTGTAATCTTCCATTCCGGCCATACAGAAACCGGCAGTTGCTTATCCATCTTCCCCCTCCTTTCCCGGTAAGCTCCTATATTTCAGAGTTTTTTATTTATTTTAAATATTAATTAGCTTCATTATAGCATGCAAATAAATCCATGTCTGTAATTTTCGATATTCTTCCAGTTTTTTTCATACAATATTTATATTTTTCCATATAAAAATCCCCCGACCACCAAAATGGTCAGGGGATGTCTGCGAACAATAATTAATTATTCCTCTGTATCGTCAGTGTTTTCTTCTGCATTGATGATTTCATCGTCTGCAGCATCAACAGTTTCTTCCAGTGTGATCGTTTCTTCGTCTTCCGGAAGGCTTTCTGCAGTTTCTTCATCCACTGTCGGTGCCTCTTCCGGCATGCCTGTATCCAACTGGATATCTCTGTAACGTTTCAGACCTGTACCTGCTGGAATCAGTTTACCAATGATAACGTTTTCCTTCAGACCAACCAGGTGGTCAACCTTACCTTTGATTGCAGCCTCTGTCAGGACTTTTGTTGTTTCCTGGAAGGATGCCGCTGACAGGAAGGAATCTGTTGCCAGAGAAGCTTTGGTAATACCAAGCATTACCTGCTTTCCTTCTGCCGGTTTCTTTCCTTCTTTTCTCAAGGTTTTCATTAACTTCCTCAATTCAGTAACATCTACAAGTGTTCCGGAAGGATTCTGTATCTCCATTGTCTCGATACGAATCTTCTTCAGCATCTGACGAACCAGAACCTCGATATGCTTATCACTGATTTCTACACCCTGGAGACGATATACTCTCTGAACTTCACGGATCATGTAATCCTGAACAGCACGAACACCTTTAATTCTCAGGATATCATGTGGATTTACACTACCTTCTGTAAGTTCATCACCAGCTTCAAGAACCTGTCCGTCTGCAATCTTGATACGAGATCCATAAGGGATCAGATATGTCTTGGAATCTCCGTTCTCCGGATTTGTTACAATGATCTCACGTTTTTTCTTTGTGTCGTTGATGACAGCAACACCAGGAATTTCTGTGATAATAGCAAGACCTTTCGGTTTTCTTGCCTCAAAAAGCTCCTCAACTCGAGGAAGACCCTGAGTGATATCTCCACCGGCTACACCACCACTATGGAATGTACGCATAGTCAGCTGTGTACCAGGCTCACCGATAGACTGCGCAGCAATAATACCAACAGCCTCACCAACCTGAACAGCTTCACCAGTTGCCATGTTTGCACCATAACATTTTGCGCAGACACCAACCTTACACTTACAGGTCAGAATTGTACGGATCTTGACTTCTTCGATCGGTCCACCAGTTTTGCTTACACCTTCACTCATGATACGTGCAGCACGTCTTGGGGTGATCATATGGTTTGCCTTAACAAGAACTTCACCATCTTTATTTGTGATAGTCTCACATGCAAAACGACCTGTGATACGTTCCTGAAGGTTTTCGATTTCTTCTTTTCCATCCATGAAGCCTTTGACATACATACCAGAGATTTCCGGTCTGTTTTCGCAGCAGTCTGTCTCACGAACGATCAGTTCCTGAGATACATCAACCATTCGTCTGGTCAGGTATCCAGAGTCGGCTGTACGAAGTGCTGTATCGGACATACCTTTACGAGCACCATGTGCAGACATGAAGTATTCCAGTACTTCAAGACCTTCACGGAAGTTTGACTTGATAGGAAGCTCGATCGTATGACCAGTTGTATCGGCCATCAGACCACGCATACCTGCAAGCTGTTTGATCTGTTTATCAGAACCACGGGCACCGGAGTCAGCCATCATAAAGATATTGTTATATTTATCAAGACCATCCAGAAGTGCTTTTGTAAGCTCATCATCAGTCTTCTTCCATGTTTCAACAACTTCTTTGTAACGCTCTTCTTCAGTAATAAGACCACGCTTATAGTTCTTTGTGATTTTGTCTACGATATTCTGCGCATTCTGGATCATCTCAGGTTTCTGAGGCGGCACAGTCATATCAGAAATGGATACGGTCATCGCTGCACGTGTAGAGTACTTGTAACCTGTAGCCTTGATAGAATCAAGAACTTCTGCTGTCTTGGTAGCTCCGTGTGTATTAATAACTTTTTCCAGAATTTTCTTCAGCTGTTTCTTACCAACCAGGAAATCAACTTCCAGAAGAAGTTCATTACCCGGAATGCTTCTGTCTACGAATCCAAGATCCTGAGGAAGGATTTCATTAAACAGGAAACGTCCAAGTGTAGACTCTACAATACCAGTCATTTCTGTTCCATCAGGCATTGTCTTTGTGATACGAACCTTAATTCTGGACTGAAGAGTAATAACCTTATTTTCATAAGCAAGAATTGCTTCATTAACGCTCTTGAAGAACTTACCTTCTCCCGGATTTCCAGGTCTCTCCTGTGTCAGGTAGTAGATACCAAGGACCATATCCTGTGAAGGAACGGCTACCGGTCCACCATCTGAAGGTTTCAGAAGGTTGTTCGGTGAGAGCAGAAGGAAACGGCACTCTGCCTGAGCTTCCTGAGAAAGTGGAAGATGAACAGCCATCTGGTCACCATCGAAGTCAGCGTTGAACGCAGTACAAACAAGTGGATGAAGCTTGATAGCTTTACCTTCTACAAGAATCGGCTCAAACGCCTGGATACCCAGACGATGCAGTGTAGGTGCACGGTTCAGCATAACCGGATGTTCTTTGATAACATCTTCGAGGACATCCCAGACTTCCGGCTGAAGTTTTTCGACCATCTTCTTAGCATTCTTGATGTTATGAGAAGTTCCGTTTGCAACCAGCTCTTTCATTACGAAAGGTTTGAACAGTTCGATTGCCATTTCTTTCGGAAGACCACACTGATAGATTTTCAGTTCCGGTCCAACGACGATAACAGAACGTCCGGAGTAGTCAACTCGTTTACCGAGCAGGTTCTGACGGAAACGTCCGGATTTACCTTTCAACATGTCGGAAAGGGATTTCAGGGCTCTGTTTCCAGGGCCTGTTACCGGACGGCCACGACGGCCGTTATCAATCAGAGCATCTACAGCTTCCTGAAGCATACGTTTCTCATTGCGGACGATGATGTCCGGCGCACCCAGCTCCAGAAGACGTTTCAGACGATTGTTACGGTTGATAATTCTTCTGTACAGATCATTCAGGTCAGATGTTGCAAAACGTCCACCATCCAGCTGTACCATAGGACGCAGATCCGGCGGAATAACCGGAATTGCAGTCATGATCATCCACTCAGGTCGGTTTCCTGATTCGCGGAAAGACTCTACAACTTCCAGTCTCTTGATGATTCTGGCACGTTTCTGTCCGGTTGCATCAACAAGTTCAGCTTTCAGTTCAGCAGCGTCTTTTTCAAGATCAATTGCTTTGAGCAGTTCCATAATGGATTCTGCTCCCATACCTACACGGAAATTATATCCATATGCTTCACGAGCATCCTGATACTCTTTCTCTGTAAGTACCTGCTTGTACTGAAGTCCGGAATCAGCCGGATCCAGTACGATATAGTTAGCAAAGTATAAAACTTTTTCCAATGTTCTCGGCGACAGATCAAGGATCAGTCCCATACGGGACGGAATACCCTTGAAATACCAGATATGGGATACCGGAGCAGCAAGCTCGATATGTCCCATACGTTCTCTTCTGACAGATGCTTTTGTAACTTCTACACCGCATCGGTCGCAGACAACACCTTTATAACGGATTTTTTTATATTTACCACAATGGCACTCCCAGTCCTTACTTGGCCCGAAAATTCTTTCACAGAAAAGTCCGTCCTTCTCCGGTTTCAGAGTACGGTAGTTGATGGTTTCCGGTTTCGTTACCTCACCTCTGGACCACTCTCTGATCTTCTCAGGGGACGCCAGTCCGATCTTGATGGCATCGAAAGTCATTGGCTGATATGTTTCATTTGATGTGGTTGATTCTGCCATGTATTCTTTCCCCTTTCTACTCGTTGTCTTCATCATCGTAGGACTCGTCGAAGTCAATGAAATCATCATCGTCTTCCTCATCCTCTTCAACATCTACAAGTTCTTCACCTTCGAATTCCTGTTTGGTGTAACCATGTTTTCCGAAGGACTCTTCTTCTCTGTGATGTCTGCTGTCACCTTCGATTACAGAACGAAGGTCTGTATCACCATAATCTACTGTTTCCAGCAGATGTACTTCTGTATTGTCATCTCTGAGGACTTTGACATCCAGACCCAGAGACTGAAGTTCTTTCAGAAGAACTTTGAAGGACTCAGGGATACCTGGTTCAGGAATATTGTCGCCCTTGATGATTGCTTCATAAGTCTTAACACGTCCAACAACGTCATCGGACTTAACTGTCAGGATTTCCTGCAGTGTATACGAAGCACCATATGCCTCCAGAGCCCAAACCTCCATCTCACCGAAACGCTGTCCACCAAACTGAGCTTTACCACCCAGAGGCTGCTGTGTAACAAGTGAGTAAGGACCTGTAGAACGCGCATGGATCTTATCATCAACCAGATGATGCAGTTTCAGGTAATGCATGTGTCCGATTGTTACACGACCGTCGAAGTATTCACCTGTACGTCCGTCACGGAGCTGTACTTTACCATCTCTGGAAATCGGAACACCTTTCCACAATTCTCTGTGATCTTTGTGTTCATCCAGATATTCCATAACATCAGGTGCAAGTGTATCCTGATATTTTGCACGGAATTCTTCAAAATCTTCAATATTTACATAATCATTTGCCAGTTCCAGAGTATCCTGGATATCAATTTCACTCGCACCATCAAATACCGGTGTGGAAACGTTGAATCCAAGTGCTTTGGCAGCAAGACTTAAGTGGATTTCAAGGACCTGACCGATATTCATACGTGAAGGTACACCCAGTGGGTTCAGTACGATATCCAGTGGACGTCCGTTCGGCAGGAATGGCATATCCTCAACAGGAAGTACACGGGAAACAACACCCTTGTTACCATGACGACCAGCCATCTTGTCACCAACAGAAATCTTACGTTTCTGAGCAATATAAATACGTACTGCCTGATTTACTCCAGGAGACAGCTCATCGCCATTCTCTCTTGTAAATACTTTGGCATCTACGATAATACCATATTCTCCGTGAGGAACTTTAAGGGAAGTATCACGAACTTCTCTTGCTTTCTCACCAAAGATTGCACGCAGAAGACGTTCTTCTGCTGTCAGCTCTGTTTCTCCCTTAGGAGTAACTTTACCAACAAGAATATCGCCGGCACGAACCTCTGCACCGATACGGATAATACCACGCTCATCCAGATCTTTCAGTGCGTCATCACCGACACCCGGAACATCTCTTGTGATCTCTTCCGGTCCAAGTTTTGTATCACGTGCTTCTGCTTCATATTCTTCAATATGAACAGAAGTATAGACATCGTTCTGTACCAGTCTCTCACTTAACAGAACAGCATCCTCATAGTTGTAACCTTCCCATGTCATGAATCCGATCAGCGGGTTCTTACCAAGAGCAAGCTCACCATTTGCAGTAGACGGACCATCTGCGATAACCTGTCCTGCTTCTACATGTTCACCCTGGAATACGATCGGCTTCTGGTTGTAGCAGTTACTCTGGTTACTGCGGAGGAATTTTGTAAGATGATAATCATCTTTTGTTCCATCATCATTCTTGATACTGATATCTGTAGATGTGGAACGAAGAACGGTACCGGACTTCTTAGCCAGAACGCATACACCTGAGTCAACAGCCGCTTTTGTTTCCATACCAGTTCCTACTACAGGAGCTTCTGTTGTAAGAAGCGGTACTGCCTGACGCTGCATGTTGGATCCCATCAGCGCACGGTTAGCATCATCGTTCTGAAGGAAAGGAATCAGCGCTGTCGCTACAGAAAATACCATCTTAGGTGATACGTCCATGTAATCAAACATACGTTTCTCATATTCCTGAGTCTCTTCACGGAATCGACCGGATACGTTTTTGTGGAGAAAATGTCCCTCTTCATCCAATGGCTCATTTGCCTGAGCTACATGATAGTTATCTTCCTCATCAGCTGTCATATATACAACATCATCTGTTACGATCGGATTTGACGGATCTGTTTTATCGATTTTACGATAAGGAGCCTCAATAAATCCATACTCATTGATTCTTGCATAAGATGCAAGGGAGTTGATCAGACCGATGTTAGGACCTTCAGGAGTCTCAACAGGGCACATACGTCCATAATGAGAATAGTGGACATCTCGTACCTCGAATCCGGCTCTGTCTCGTGACAGACCGCCAGGTCCCAGTGCAGAAAGACGTCTCTTATGTGTCAGCTCACCAAGAGGGTTATTCTGATCCATGAACTGTGACAGCTGAGATGAACCAAAGAACTCCTTAACTGCTGCTGTTACCGGTTTGATATTGATCAGGGACTGTGGAGAAATACTCTCTGTGTCCTGAGTTGTCATACGTTCACGTACAACTCTTTCCAGTCTGGAAAGACCGATACGATACTGATTCTGAAGGAGTTCACCAACAGAACGGATACGACGGTTACCCAGATGGTCGATATCGTCATCATTTCCGATGCCATATTCCAGATGCATATTGTAGTTAATGGAAGCCAAAATATCTTCTTTGGTAATATGCTTCGGAATAAGATCATGGATATCTCTCTTAATAGCGGCTTTGATGTCTTCGAGATTATCATTTTCTTCCAGGATTTTTTCAAGCACCGGATAGTATACTAATTCTGTAACACCCAGTTCTTTTGGATCACAGTCAAGATCTACATGAGCTGTAATATCAACCATCATGCTGGAAAGAACTTTGATCTTACGTTCTTCACCCTGAATCCATACAAATGGTACTGCTGCATTCTGAATCTTGTCTGCAAGCTCGATTGTTACGTTTGTGCCTTCCTCTGCAAGGATTTCTCCTGTAGACGGATCAACAACAGCTTCTCCGAGCTTATGTCCTACAATACGTTTATTAAAATGAAGTTTCTTATTAAATTTATAACGGCCGACCTTGGCAAGGTCATATCTTCTCGGATCGAAGAACATAGCCATGATAAGACTCTCTGCACTCTCTACTGCAAGAGGCTCACCCGGACGGATCTTCTTATACAGTTCAAGAAGACCTTCCTGATAATTGGTAGATGTATCCTTGGTAAAACTTGCAAGGATCTTCGGCTCTTCACCGAATAATTCTACGATTTCTGCATTGGTGCCGATACCAAGGGCACGAATCAGCACAGTGATCGGAACCTTACGGGTTCTGTCCACACGTACATAGAATACATCATTGGAATCTGTTTCATATTCCAGCCATGCACCTCTGTTCGGAATAACAGTACTGGAAAACAGTCTCTTACCAAGTTTATCATGTGCAATTGCGTAATAAATTCCAGGGGAACGTACCAACTGGCTGACGATAACACGCTCAGCACCATTAATAACAAAAGTACCTGTTTCTGTCATTAACGGAAGATCTCCCATGAAGATCTCGTGTTCGTTGATTTCCTCTGTTTCTTTATTGATCAGTCGCACGCGAACCTTCAAAGGTGCCGCGTAAGTTACGTCACGTTCTTTACACTGTGCGATGGTATATTTTGCATCTTTAGCGTCATACGTGAAATCGATGAATTCCAGGCTAAACTTTCCGCCATAATCCGCGATCGGAGAAATATCATCAAACACTTCTTTGAGGCCCTCATCGAGAAACCACTTATAGGAATCTTTCTGGACTTCAATCAAATTCGGCATTTCCAGAACTTCTTTTTGTCTCTGGTAGCTCATGCGCATGCTTTTTCCAGTTTTTACAGAACGAATTCTGTTTTTTTCCATTGACGTTTCACCCCTGTTTTTTTAATTTATTTTACAACATGCTCCTGTTTACGGTTTGAGATAAACAGGCATATCCTTGCCATAATATAGCATTCTTCACTATAGCATAGCGGTCTCTGCCTGTCAACCAGTTTTTTGTAAATTTATCCAAAAAAATATGGAGACACCGCAGGGTGTCTCCATCCAATTCTCATCTTTAACAGAATTATTTAAGTGTAACCTTAGCGCCTTCTGCTTCAAGTTTTGTTTTGATGTCTTCAGCTTCTGCTTTGGATGCGCCTTCTTTAAGAGCTTTCGGAGCACCGTCAACTACTGCTTTAGCTTCTTTCAGTCCAAGACCGGTAACTTCACGAACAACTTTGATAACTTTTACTTTGTTCGGTCCAACTTCTGTAAGTTCTACATCGAACTCATCTTTTTCTTCAGCTGCTTCTCCAGCTGCTCCAGCTGCTGCTACTACAACACCTGCTGCTGCGGATACACCGAATTCTTCTTCGCAAGCTTTTACGAGTTCATTTAATTCTAATACAGATAATTCTTTGATTGCTGCAATAAATTCTTCTGTTGTTAATTTTGCCATTTTAATTTTCCTCCATTTTTTAAGATTTGTTTTAATAATGCTGGGATTTACTCAGCGGCTGCCTCTGTATCAGCGCCACCCTGTGCCTCTGCGATCTGATTAAGCACACGAGCGAAGTTTGTGATAGGAGACTGGATACTTCCAAGAAGTTTTCCAAGAAGTTCTTCTCTGGACGGAACCTGGGACAGTGCCTGGATTCCAGCCTGATCGTTGTAGTTACCTTCAACTACACCTGCGATCAGCTCAAGAGCTGGGAACTGTTTTGCATATTTAGCAAGGATTCTTGCCGGTGCTGTAGCATCTGTTGCGGAAATAGCCAGAGCGTTTGTTCCTTCCAGATGTGGGCAAAGGCTTTCACATGCTGTTCCTGCAAAAGCACGGTTCATCATAGTATTTTTGTATACTTTATACTGAACACCAGCTTCTCTTAACTCCTTACGCAGAATTGTATCCTGTTCAACTGTAAGACCACTGTAGTTAACAAGTACTACTGCCTGTGCGTCTTTAATGCTGTTTGCGATTTCATCTACGATTGGTTGTTTCAGTTCTACTTTTGCCATAAATGGTACACCTCCTTATAGATTTTGATATACCGCCGCGTCAAAACATAAAAAAAGCCTTACTGCATGACAGTAAGGTCTCTGTAATCTTAAATAGAATACTTAGTCCTCGGTAGGCGTTTTAATCCTTATGCCTTTCGGCACCTACTGTCTTCGGCAGCGTTCTGTATTAAAATATCACACTTTTCCACGTGTGTCAATACCTTTTTTAACTTTTTCTGCATCTTTAATATAACCAAAAAGTAAATTTACTTTTACAGAAAATATTTAAAATTTATTAAGATTATGTTATGATTGTATTACTTGTTAAAAATGTATATCCTTTTAAAGTTTAACAGAATATAATTACAATACTTATTTACCTTGGAGGAATTATGATACCAGATAACCAAACACTTTCATCTTTGAATCACAAGAATCCGAACGGAACTGTTTCTGTGGAAGTCTCTTCTATTTCAGCGGATAAAGCTATATTGACAGTTAAGGACTTTTCTTTCGATAATTACGAAGATCTTTCTATTATAATAAAGGAAACAGAGTTTTCTGAGCCTGCACCATTGGACTTTTCCATATCTGATACCTCACTGATTCTGAACCTTTCTTCTTTAAGATCTCATTTTGAGTTCAGACGCAGCAAAGAATTTCGAATTTATATTCTCGGAGTCCATGATCAGAAAGCCGAACTTTTTCTATTAAAGGATAAGAGTCAGAAAGCTGCTCCGTGGAACAACTTTCATCTCTTTACTGAGGAAATCTATTTTGATGAGGATTCCGCCATCCGCCCAACAGAGTACATTGGCGTACTCAGTGCTGATTCCAAAGATAATCTCTGTATTCATCTCTGCAGCCGCAACAAATATCTGGCCCAGACTCATTACTGTTCTCTGCGCAGCCTGAAAATGAACGGCGGCAAATTAAAAATTTGTTACGACCTGGAAACCGGGTATCATGAATATGTAAAAACCGAGCTGTCTTTCAGAAACAAACTTGCAGAGGATGCAGTTACTTACGACTTCACCACTCTAAGCACCAACAAACGCGGAAATCTTCTTCGTATAAAGATTTCACTTGATCTAAATAAAGTTGACTGGAAAAGTCTCTACTGGGATGTCAACGTTCTCCTATACAACCAGGGCAACAACAAGACAAACCACATTTCCATATCAATGGATACAAAACAACGTATGTTCCAGAAATTCCTTTACAATGGTTCCTACAAGACTGACAATGGATTTTTCTTCTATCCTTACTATACCGGAAAGAAAACACTTGCTTTTGTTTACCGAAATAAAGGGAACTACGACGGACTCGATATCATTTTCAAGGAATTTACTGCAATATTCCTTTATCGCCTCGCAAAATCCTACTGGAACAAAAAACACATCTGCCTGGTTAGTGAAAAATTTGCTTCCATGGCTCAGGATAATGGATATTACTTCTTCAAACACTGCATGGACGAAAACGAAGAAGCTTATCTGCATAAAAAAATCTACTATATAATATCAAAAGATTCTCCTGATCATTATAAAGTAGATCCTTACAAAAAGAATGTGATCAATTTTATGTCCATCCGACACATGATCTATACACAGGCTGCTGATCTGATTGTCAGCTCTGACTCCAGATACCACACCTATGCAATGCAGTGTCGTCACAGTATTTTCAACCGCTATCTGCGCAAGAAGAAATTCGTCTTTCTTCAGCACGGCGTTATCGCCCTGAAAAGAGTTGATGCCTTTTACAGCAAAGGTATGCGTGGCGGCTGCGACCTCTTTGTAGTATCCACCAATCAGGAAAAACAGACGATCGTTGATAATTTTGGCTATGAGCCGGACGAAGTTATCAATACAGGTCTTCCCCGTTGGGATGTTCTTGAGGATACTTCTAACGGAAATCGTGAGATACTGATCATGCCAACCTGGCGAAGCTGGCTGGATTCCGTTCCGGATAAAGATTTTGAGGAAAGTGATTACTTCCGCCACTATATGGCTCTTTTGAATTCCAGTCATTTTAGTCAGCTTTTGGAAAAATATGATTTACAGGTCAATTTTTATCTGCATGCTAAATTCCAGGAATACTCCGATAACTTTAAGGCAGTCAGCGATCGTATCCATCTGATCTCTTTTGGAGAAGTTGCTGTCAATGAAATGCTCATGAGATGCCGTATGCTTATCACAGATTACTCCAGTGTATGCTGGGATGTCTTATATCAGGATAAACCAACTTTGTTTTATCAATTTGACCTTGATAAATATAACGAAGCTCACGGCAGTTACATAGATATGAAAACGGAACTGTTTGGAGACCGTGCCGAAACCGAGGAGCAGCTTATGGAACTTCTGAAGGAAACCGTTTTAAACGACTTCCGTCTGAAACCAGAGTATGAACTAAAACGTCACGAATATCTTCAGTTCAAGGATAATCAACACAGCCGCCATATCTGTGAAGAGATTAAGGAAAAGCTTTAACAATTCAATTCTCTCACAGTTATAAAACAAAATGCAGCATCATATTGCAGAGTTTCTATACTCTCTTATGATACTGCATTTTTGGTAGTATTCTCACCATAAAGTTCTGTCAGCCCATCCTATAAAACCATCTATGACTACATTTGAAATTTTCTCGTAATGAATGAGTTTCTTCACAACATCAAGAAATACCGCAATCAGAATACTGCTTCCCATCAGGAACAGCCAGATCACTGCTGCATGTCCAAGTGAATAAGTAAAATCTCTCAGCCATAATGTTCTTATAAAGGTATGGATATAGAATACTGTTGCTGAGTATTTTCCAAGAAATTCCAGCAACTGATGAAGTCCGGGAATATCCAGCAAAAATTCATACGCCCAGTAAATGATTGCAACCGGAATAAGACCATTCAGCATAAATTCAAAACGTTCCAACGCCCAACGACTGTTCCAGAGCATCAATAATGCCAGAATCATACCTGTACTGACAACAAATTTTAAAAATTTGCTCAACGCCTGGCTCTTAAGCGGTTTCCAGCTTTTCAGTCTCTCAAAGACCTGTTGATCAGCAAAACATATCGCAAGCGGTACGATAAAAAGATATTTTGTCAGATGTACATGCTTTTCTATCAGGAAACTGCCCGGAAGAAGGAACAGCATCACAATAAGCCAGCTGTATTTTCTGTAGATTTGAAGCGCTACCGGAAGGAAAAAGATCAGCAGCACCTCAAGGCTCAAATACCACCAGGTACTAACCAGCATTCTGCCCCCAAACATATGACCCACACCAAAGAAATCCATAATGATACTGATAATATTAGCAAACATTCCGGCCGGATAACGGAAGGTATCTGTAACAAAAGTCACGCCCACACAAAATACAAATGGAACTAAAAACGTTAATACAAGCTTTACATATCTTTTTAAAACAAACAAAGTTGCTGTATGACCATCAAAATCATATTCCGGATATTTTGACTTCATAGAGAGTGTCAGCCCATATACGGACAAAAATGCAAACATCCCTACGCAGTGCACCATGCATAAGCTGATCAGCATTGCTAGATTCTGTGGAAGCGGCCAAAAACTCACTTCTGCCCCACCCATTCTGGCAGTCTGCGAAAAGCAATGATAACACAGCAGGAAAGAAATCGCGATTCCCTTCACCGCCAACGTGTTTTTTTTTCGTAAATTTAATGGTTTGTTCCATTCCATTTTCCTTCCTGATTTTATATACTTTCATCATTCCATAACATCTGTGAACAGTAACCATTCTATCTCAGACTCAAGGTTTTTGTCAATGAAGTGCAGTCAGAAGCATTTGCGATTTCCTTGCAAATAAATGTATACTTCTGTATAATTTTATTATTATCAAATTCTTCAAGGAGTTTTTATGGAAAAACAGATTTCTATTACCAAGATTAAAATCAGACATTCTCAGATTCTTCTGTTTTTGAATTGTCCTAAAAAACCCGAAACACTTCAGGGTGAGCTTCGCTTTCAGAATGCCTGGCTGAACTTCTGTCATCCAGTTGCCTTCTATCCTGTTGGAAAAAGTCTGGTTTGTCCAATCAACACAGATAAACTTGAAAACTATGATGGTGACTGGAAGCTGACAATCCAGGATTCTAATGACACTTACACTCCTGTTTTCACTAGCCGCATACGCCTTTCTCTGCTTCTCGGCAGACATTTTGTGCGAAATGAAGAAACTCTTTTCTTTCCTATGGGAGGCGCTTCTCACAGCTTTCTTCTGCGCTGCCGCCGCTGGCAGAAACAGGATCATCTGACTTTCAGAATCAAAGAGCTGACAGCCTTTGGTATTGCAAAACTATTTGGTCGTTCTCTGAAGGAAAAACACATGTGGCTTGTGTATGAGAAATTCTGCATCACAGCTCAGGAAAACGGTTTTTATTTTTTTGAATACTGTATGAAAAATAAGAAAGACAATGTATTTTTTATACTGGATAAAAAATCTCCTCAGTGGGATTATATGCAGCAATATCGAAAAAACATCATTCCTGCCTTGAGTTTTCGCCATATCCTGTATCTGCTGTGCGCTGATCTTCTAATCTCTCCGGATGGAAGACACCACGCCTATGCATGGAAGCCTATGCCAAACCCTGTGACCCGAACACTCAACAAACAAAAATTATATTTTCTGCAGCATGGTGTTTTGGCTCTCAAAAACGTTGATAGTCTTTTCAGCGTTGACTCTTCGTCTTCCGTTGATTATTTTACTGCATCATCAGAATTCGAAAAGAATATTATCGTAAACCGCATGGGATATAACCCGGATAAAGTTCCGGTAACCGGACTTGCCCGCTGGGATGGTCTCAGGGATACTTCAGATCCTGCTCATCCTGTCATTCTGCTTATGCCAACCTGGCGTTCCTGGCTGGAAGGTCAGAATGATGAAATTTTCCAACAGAGCAGTTATTATCAACATTATGCTTCTCTCCTGAGCAATCAGGAACTTCAGGATTATCTGAAAGCACATGAACTGAAACTGCTGTTTTATATTCATCCGAAACTACAGGAATTTATCAGCACTTTCCATTCCGAAGACTCTCAGATTGAGCTGTATTCCTTTGATTCCATGCCTCTGAACCAGCTTCTCATGCGGTGTTCCATGATGATCACGGATTACTCCAGTGCCTGCTGGGATGTTTATTATCAGGGAAAACCCGTTCTGTTCTATCAATTTGATGTGGACGACTATAACAGGACTAATGGAAGTTACCTCAATATGGAAAATGATCTGTTCGGCGACCGTTGCACAGAGCAGGAAGATCTCGTTCATCTGATCAAAGATTATGCTGAAAACGGCTTTCAGGAAAAACAGAAATACGCCGAAATGCGCAAAGAATATTTTGCTTATATCGATCACAATAACTGTCAGCGAACCTACGAATACATCAAAAGCCAGGGCTATTAAACCCTGGCTTTCACTATTAAACCAATTCTGTTACTACTTTGATAAAGAAAATTACGATCACGACGATCATGACCGGTTTCACGATCTTATGACCATTTGATGTAAAACTGTGACTTCCAAGATAGTTTCCTGCCATATTACAGCAGCCCGCAGCAATTCCCAGTGGCAGGAGTACCTTACCATTGATCAAAAACACAACCAGTGCCGTAATATTGGTTGTAAGATTGATTGCCTTCGTTGTTCCCGCTGCATCATTCAGTGTCATATGGCAGAATCCTGTAAAAAGAAGCATCAGGAACGTGCCTGTTCCCGGTCCATAAATTCCGTCATAAATACCGATTACCACTGCGATCAGAATGCATTTAAAGATCAGCATTCCATTGACTGCATCTGTAGTATTTTCGTCATTCCCCTGCAGTGCTTTGCTTCTGAGAACATAAAATAAGATTACCGGCAAAACGATCACCATTGCTATTTTGAGAACTCTGTCTGAAATGAGTAATGCAAGATGAGACCCCATCCAGGACCCGGCAATCGCACCAAAAATTGCCGGAATACATATTTTCCACTTCATAAAGCCCTTTTTCATATAATGGTAAGTTGCAACAGAAGTCCCCATGAAGCTGCTCATTTTATTTGTTGCAATCGCAGTATGTACCGGCAATCCGGCGATCATATATGCCGGAAGAGAGATCAGTCCCCCACCGCCGGCAATCGAATCTACAAATCCTGCCAGAAATACAAAAAAACATACTAACAGATAAACTAATATCACTTTTTCTCCCACGTTCCCTGTCCTCAACTTCTTTTGTTATTTATTATTTCTTCTTCATCGCAATCAGTGTAGGCCGAAGAATTTCCACATATTCTTCGTACATAACTTCTCTGAGAAAATCCACATATTCCCAGAAAGTCAACTCTCCATCCGGCGTGAGAAGTTCAAAATCTGTATCATAAACATTTACAAACAGACCGGTCTCTTTAAGACCATTTCGCAGATAAAACGCTTTTCTTCTCTTACGTTCTTCTGCATTCTCTGCTTTTTCATCCTGTGTTTCAATCTCAAAAATATATTTATAATTTTTAAAGCGCTCCAGAAGCACTTCCAGACCTTTGCTTCCATAACCACCATTTCGTTTCTCAGGTGCGATTGCATAATAGTCCAGAAGAGCCCGATTCTGCTCTTCATCGATTAGATTGATCGCCAGACCTGCAAATTCATCCTCATCGACCAACGCAAGCATTTCCATCTTTCCATCAGCAGCCAGCTGTTCCATAACCTGGAGTGGCTTTTTTTCCTGCTCTGGAAACGCCTTATCGTATAAGTCATACAGCTGCCATTTATACTGTGCGCCTTCATCGGCAATGTTCATCAGTTTCATATTATCTGTCTCCTGTTTAATTATTAATCATATCCGGCCATGACAGAATCTCTGCAGCAATTTCTTTTTCGTAATCGCCCTCGATATCCTGGCTTCTGCCTGCTTCATAGATATTTGTCTCTGCTCCCCAGACTTCATCGTGATATTCCCACACATGAAAACGAAGTCCGCGAAACATGAAATCAAGACTTCCACAGTCATCTTCTTCTGTATATTCATATTTGATATTTTTCTGTTTTAACGCATTCTGTACCATCTGCAGTTTCATATCTGTTTCTCCTGTCCTTATCATATATTTCTGTTAAACATCGAAATCGTCTTAACGACGACTTTGCTTTAAATACTCATGTTCTTTAGTATAACACATCCCTGTCGGTTGTCTATTGTAAAAATCGCTTCCATGCTTTATTATAGTAAATAGCGAAAAAAGGAGTGTATACCAATGACTACTAAAATGGTTTTTCACGGAAGTGATATAGAAAAAATTTGCGCTTACTATCATTTGAATAAAGAAGATATCGTTAAATTCGGAGCAAACGTCAATCCACTTGGTCTTTCTGCTTCTGTCAAAAAAGAAATTGCAGAAAATATAGATCTGTTTTCTTCTTATCCAGACAGAGATTATGTCAGCCTCCGAAATACGATTGCTGCATACTGTCAGATTCCTGCAGAATTTATTCTTCCGGGAAATGGCTCCAGCGAGTTGATCTCCCTGCTTATCCAGGAGCGTGCACCAAAGCATACACTGATCCTCGGACCGACTTATTCCGAATATTCCAGAGAACTTTCTTTCTCCGGAAGCACACAGGAATATTATCATCTACAGGAAGAACGTAACTTTAGTCTGGATGTGGATGATCTGTGTAAAACACTGGAAAAAGGCTATGATTTCCTGATCATCTGTAATCCGAATAATCCGACTTCTTCTGCGATCATGCAGGAAGATTTGAGAAAGTTGATTGCGTTCTGTTCTGGAAAAAATATTTTTGTCATGATTGACGAAACATACGTGGAATTTGCACCGGACATCAATGCAGTAACAGCGGTTCCTCTGACCAGAGAATTTACAAATCTGATGGTTCTGCGCGGTGTTTCCAAATTCTATGCAGCACCAGGCATGCGTCTCGGCTATGGAATCACAGGAAACAGAGAATTTCTGGCTAAGATGAAAGAAAAGCAGACACCATGGTCCCTGAACAGTCTCGGTGCTTTTGCCGGAAAAAAAATGCTCCTTGACCATGACTATTTCCGCAGGACACGTGAGCTGATCCTCGGTGAACGTGACCGGATGGAAACCGAATTAAAAAAACTTCCAATCTTCAAGGTCTATCCGGCATATGCAAACTTTATCCTTCTGAAAATCCAGAAAGAAGGCCTGACTTCCGCAGATGTATTTGAAGCCTGCATCAAAAAAGGGCTGATGATTCGTGACTGTTCTTCTTTCCAGTGCCTGGACGGAGAATTTGTCCGGTTCTGCATCATGATGCCTGAAGATAATACACGATTGTTAGACGTACTGAAGCAGCTGTGATCCAGCTGCTTCTTTTTTATACTTTTATGCGTATATTCTTAACTGTTCCTGAGCATCTTCCATTTTGCTGTTTTCAATGATGCATATGCAGATATTTCTCCCGGGTAGCAAGTCCGCCACGGATGTGACGTTCTTCTTTATTCACATCCAGAATCTTACGTGCCTCTCCCGCCAGTGCCGGATTGATCTGAATCAGCCGGTCTGTTACATCTTTATGTACTGTACTCTTACTAATCCCAAATTTTTTCGCCGTCTGTCGTACTGTCGCTTTTGTTTCTATTATGTAATGTGCAATCTCCACTGCACGTTCTTCGATATAATCCTTCAAAGAAAAATCCCCCGAAGACACCGTTTTTACAGTGTATGCGGGGGATTTATGTGGTATGTCTTACTTATTTATCTCTCAGAAGAGCACCGGAATAATATAAATTCCAAGTGCAATGATCGTCGCAATAATGGTTCCGATCTTCCAGATGTTATACTCTTTGTCCATCTTTGCTTTTTCTTCCAGAGTTGGCTCTTCAATTTAATGAGATCTCATCAATCAGTTTCAGTTCTTCCTCAGTGAGCGGTGCACTGGAAATTGCTTTTATGTTATCCAGAATCTGCTGTGTCTTGGATGCACCAATCAGAACACTGGTCACTTCTTTCTGCTGCAGAAGCCATGCAAGTGCCATATCTGCAAGCTTTTCTCCTCGCTGTGCTGCCAGCTCATTCAGCTTACGGATCTGATCTAGTCTGTGTTCATCCAAAGTACTTTCTTTAAGGAATCTGCCGTCGGTACGGATACGGCTGTCTTCCGGGATTCCATGCAGGTAACGGTCAGTCAGCTGTCCCTGTGCAAGCGGGCTGAATGTGATCAGACCCTTTTGCAGCTCAGCAGTTGCCTTTTTCAGACCATTCTTCTCTACTGTTCGATCAAAAATAGAATAACGGTTCTGATTGATGACAAACGGACAATGCAGATCCTTCAGAATTGCAGTAGCCTTCTTTAATGTCTCTCCATCATAATTGGAAAGTCCGACATAAATTGCCTTGCCGCTCTGTACTGCACTTGCCAGTGCACCCATGGTCTCTTCAAGCGGTGTATCCGGATCCATTCTGTGATGATAAAAAATATCTACATAATCAAGGCCCATACGTTTCAGACTCTGATCCAGGCTGGCAAGAAGATACTTGCGGCTTCCCCAGTTCCCATAAGGGCCATCCCACATCTCATATCCGGCTTTTGTTGTAATGATCAGCTCATCACGATAAACGCCCAGGTCTTCTTTCAGAATGCGGCCAAAGTTCTTTTCTGCACTTCCTGGTTCCGGACCATAATTATTTGCCAGGTCAAACTGTGTGATTCCACTATCAAAAGCCGTAAAACAAAGCTTTCTCATATTTTCAAAATTTGCGGTGTCTCCAAAGTTATGCCATAATCCCAGTGACACCTTTGGCAGCATCAGACCACTGTTTCCACAATGATCGTATTCCATGGTTGTGTATCTTTCTTTAGACGCAGTGTACATATTCTTTTCCTCCCAATACGAATATATTTACTTCTCTTTACAAAGATTAGCACTTCAAGTATACTTGAAGTCAAGAATTTTATATAAAAGTAAATTTGTGATTCGGCATTTAATTTTTTACGGGAGGTATCGCATCTAATGAAAAACTATACGATCAGAGAAATATCCGAAATGTTTGGGTTACCATCATCTACACTTCGTTATTACGAAAGTGAAGGACTCCTTCCAGAAGTACCCAAATCCTCTTCCAGACAACGTATATACAGTGATGAACATGTTGAACGTCTTAAATGTATCAACTGTTTCAAACGCACAGGAATGACTATCCCACAACTTCGAAAATTTTTTATATATGAGGCAGATGAAGCAGCTCACATTGATAAAATTATCTCTCTTCTAAAAGATCAGGAACAAATTGTAAATGAAAAGCTGATCCAGCTTCAAAAAGATTCAGCACATGTCCATCACAAAGTAGAATACTACTCTGAAATCAAACATGCGCTGGAAAATAATCTTCCTCTGCCAGTTTGGGTAGATGAGGATTGATTTCACTTATTCCTTCTATCTGAAACTCTTTAAATATGCCTTCTGCTCTGGTGTGATCCGGTAGCTCTCCACCGCCTTCTGGATGGCCTTACGGTGTACCCATTCCGGCAGACATCGTTCCTCGATATACGGAATGGTTGCCTCCCATTGCTTTGCAAGGGCCGTAGCAAGATACCAGGCGATCATCATGTTTACATAATATTCTTCAGACCGTATATCTGCTGCCAGCTTCAGATATTCCGGTCTGAAATCTTCCTCCAGATAAAGATTCATCAGCATACCGATTCCATAACGAATCGTATAAGTTTCTCCCGATGAGATCCAGTTTCTGATTTCCGGAAGCAGCTCTTCTTTATGCTTCGCAAAACACTTTGGTGCCGGAAGGTCACAGGTTGCCCAGTTATTTACATATGGAAGCAGTTTTTTCACTTCTTTCAGGCACACCTCATAGTCTTTGATCCAGCTTATGATCATCATATGCATATTATTCTCTTCATAATATCGGTGTGGCAGATCCTTCAGAAAAAGTTCTGCTTCCAGTGTCTCTGCAAATTCTTTTGTAAACTTGCGGAGCATCGGTGTACGGATTCCTATAATGGTTTCCCTGTCAATACCCGGCAATAATTTACTGTGGAAATCCCGATATTTCAGATCCTGCATCTCAAACAACTGCTTTTCCAGATTTTCTATATAGGACATAAATACTCCTCGTCTTCCATAGATTTTCAAAAAGCTCTGTTACTTCAACAGAGCTTTGGGGCATATTCTTTATTCTGCTGCTGAAAGAAATGAAGATGCAAACCCTGCAACATCAGACAATGAATATGTATCCCCCTTTATTTAGTATATTGTAAATTATAACACACAGCTCTTTTTGTACAATCCCTCATGCATATTTTTTGAATTATATCTATACCTTTAAATAAAAGCCTCTCGGAGTCTGCCATGTCACAGGACAAACAACCCCATTCTACACATCAAGCAGATTCGATCATGCTGACTCTTGTTCTTATTCTGGCTGCTTTTGGACTGCTCATTCTTTTCAGTGCCAGTGAATATAATGGCAGAGTGCGTTTTCACGACTCTGCCTATTATTTTAAGAAACAACTTTTTGCCACAGCTCTCGGACTTGGTACCATGTATCTGGTTTCTTCCATTGACTATCACTTTTTCGTCCGTCTTGCACCGGCCGCCTACCTGCTTTCCATGCTCTTGTCCACCGCCGTTCTGCTTTTCGGACAGGAGATCAACGGTTCAAAGCGCTGGCTGAATCTCGGTCCACTTTCTTTCCAGCCTTCTGAGTTTGCCAAAGTTTCCGTTGTGCTTTTTCTGACCTGGCAGATTGAAAGATCCCATAAACGAACAGACGGGTTCTGGTTTATGTGCCGCACTATGCTCACACTGCTTCCAATCGTAGGCCTTGTTGGCTCTAACAACCTGAGTACTGCCATCATCATCCTGGGAATCGGAGTTATCCTGATTTTCGCTGCCAGCCCTCGCTATATACAGTTTGCAGCACTTGGTGGAGCCGGCATCGGTTTTATCGCGATCTTTCTTGCTGCGGAAAGCTATCGTCTGGAACGTCTCGCAATCTGGCGCGAACCGGAAAAATATGAAAAAGGATTTCAGACGATCCAGGGACTTTACGCTATCGGAAGCGGCGGCCTTTTTTGGCAGAGGCATTGGCAACAGCATACAAAAACTGGGCTTCGTTCCCGAAGCCCAGAATGATATGATCTTTTCAATTATATGCGAAGAAATGGGATTGACAGGTGCCATCATCCTGATTCTTATTTTTGCCCTGCTGCTCTGGAGACTCTGTGTCATCTCCATGAACTGTCAGGAACTTTCCGGTGCCATGATCGCTGCCGGAATCATGGGGCATCTGGCGATTCAGGTTATTCTGAATATTGCCGTCGTTACCAATACCATTCCCAACACCGGAATTACTCTCCCCTTCATCAGTTACGGAGGTACTTCCATTGTATTTCTGCTCGGGGAAATGGGGCTGGCGCTGAATGTCAGTCGTCAGAAGAACAATCCTCCCACCAGATAAACCGCAAAAGAAACCAGCCATGCGATCACGCACTGGGCAAGCACAACAAAAATTGCCCATTTGCCACCAAGTTCACGTTTGATTGAAGCAATAGCTGCCACACAAGGTGTATACAGCAGACAAAAAGCCAGAAGACTCGCTGCAGAAAGTGATGTAATGCTTCCAAGCAAAGCTGCAGTATTTCCAAACAGGATAGAAAGTGTTGATACTACGCTCTCTTTTGCCATAAATCCAGTGATCAGAGCTGTGGAAATCCTCCAGTCTCCATATCCCATTGGTTTGAAGATCGGAGCAATCACACTTGCCACCATTGCCAGAATACTGTCTTTGGAATCTGTTACAATGCTCAGATGTGTATTGAATGTCTGCAGGAACCAGATCACCAGTGTCGCCATGAAAATAACGGTAAACGCTCTCTGCAGGAAATCTTTTGCTTTATCCCAGAGAAGATGTCCTACATTCTTCGCACCCGGCATACGGTAGTTCGGTAATTCCATAACAAAAGGCACTGCCTCACCACTGAACAATGTTTTTCGCATCAGCAGCGCCATCAGAATTCCCATGATGATGCCACCGAAGTACAACGCGATCATCACGATCGCACCGTGATCCGGAAAAAATGCTGCCGTAAAAAATGCATAAATCGGAAGTTTTGCCGAACAGCTCATAAATGGTGTCAGTAAGATCGTCATCTTACGGTCTCGTTCAGATGAAAGCGTACGGCTCGCCATAACCCCTGGTACCGTACATCCAAATCCGACCAGCATCGGCACGATGCTTCTTCCGGAAAGTCCGATCTTTCGAAGCAGCTTGTCCATAACAAAGGCAACTCGTGCCATGTATCCACTGTCCTCCAACAAGGAGAGAAAGAAAAACAGGGTTACGATTACCGGAAGGAAACTCAATACACTTCCTACTCCATTAAATACCCCATCCATAACCAGTGAATGCAGTACATCATTCACACCAGCAGCCGTCATCCAATGATCAACGATATTTCCGAGTGCTGTGATTCCCATGTCCAGAATATTCTGGAGAAACGCACCGATCACACTGAATGTCAGGAAAAACACCAGACCCATAATACCGATAAAACATGGAATAGCCGTGTATTTTCCCGTAAGGATCTTATCGATTTTCATACTGCGAAGATGTTCTTTACTTTCTTTTGCTTTCACAACCGTTTCATCACAGACTTTTTCAATAAAATCAAAACGCATATGTGCGATTGCTGCTGCTCTGTCCAGACCACGTTCAGTTTCCATCTGTTTAACAATATGCTCCAGCATTTCTTTCTCGTTCTGATCCAGATTCAGACTGTCCATGAGCAGCTGATCACCTTCCGCAAGTTTTGCTGCTGCAAAGCGAACCGGGATTCTTGCTGCTTTGGCATGGTCTTCGATCAGATGCATGATCGCATGGAGGCATCTATGTACTGCTCCGCCATCTTCATTAGCATCGCAAAAATCGATAATCTGTGGTTTTTCCTGATATTTTGCCACATGAAGTGCATGCTGAACCAACTCATCAATTCCCTCATTCTTGGCTGCTGAAATCGGAATGACCGGGATTCCCAGCATCTCTTCCATCTGGTTTACCAGAATGGAACCTCCGTTTTCCCGGACTTCATCCATCATATTCAATGCCAGGACCATCGGAATATCCAGTTCCATCAGCTGCATGGTCAGATAAAGATTTCGCTCTATATTGGTTGCATCTACAATATTGATGATTCCCTTTGGGTGTTCGTCCAGCACGAAATTTCTGGTCACGATCTCTTCACTGGAATACGGGGACATGGAATAAATTCCCGGAAGATCAGTCACAAGTGTATTACTTCTGCCACGGATGTTTCCGTCTTTTCTGTCTACGGTAACTCCTGGAAAGTTTCCGACATGCTGACTGGAACCTGTCAGCTGGTTAAACAGTGTTGTTTTTCCACAGTTCTGGTTTCCGGCAAGTGCAAAGGTCAGTATTTCACTGTCCGGAAGCGGATGTTCGTTTTCTTTAATATGATATTTACCACCCTCACCAAGACCAGGGTGTGGGATTGCTTTAGAAATATCTTTTTTGTGTGCTGCCTTTCCTTCTGATGGCTCAACAGCATCACGAATATTCTCTATCTCTATTTTTTCTGCATCTGCCAGACGCAATGTCAGTTCATAGCTATGAATACGTAATTCCATAGGATCTCCCATTGGTGCATATTTCACCATGGTAACTTCTCCTTTTGGAATCAGCCCCATATCCAGGAAATGTTGTCTCAGCGCGCCCTCTCCTCCGACAGAACGTATTGTCGCAGTTTTTCCGATCGGTAATTCACGTAATGATGTCATATCTGCTTTCCTCTTACCTTTCCCTGTTATTGATACTTTTTTCTCATTTAGTACGCATAAACTAACCCTATGATAAATGAGAACTTTTTGTCAATAGGATTCATCAAAAAAATCCCTGCAAAAATACAATTTCCGCCTGTTTTCTCCGGATCTCGTATTCTGCAGGGAGCAACATTTTTTACTTTTATTATTTGCACAGTTCTTCAGCCATCTGATCCAGCTGTTCCATATTCTCCTCACTCAGTGAAGACATGATCTTAACGGTTGTATCAAGCCATGTGATATTTTTGCTCTTTTCGAATTCTGCTTTCATAACCTTGGCTGCATTCGGAGCCCAGCTTCCGTTTTCGATCAAACCAATTGTACGGTTCTGATAGTTTCTTTCTGTCAGATAATCGATGTATGTTTTCATGAACGGGAAAATATCTGCATTGTATGTAATGGTTGCAAGAACCAGCTTGCCATAACGGAAAGCTTCTTCAACTGCTTCAGCCATATCATCTCTTGCAAGGTCAAATACAGAGACTTTCGGGCAGCCTTTTTCTTCCAGCTTCTGTGCCAGAACTTCAACTGCTTTCTTCGTATTTCCATATACAGATGAATAAGCGATCACAACGCCCTCATCCTCTACTTTATAGGAAGACCAGATATCATACTTTTCAATATAATGACCAAGATTTTCTGTCAGAATCGGTCCATGCAGCGGACAGATTGTCTGAATATCCAGTGTAGAAGCAGCTTTGAGAAGTTTCTGAACCTGCGGACCGTATTTTCCAACAATTCCAATATAGTAACGACGTGCTTCGCAGTCCCAGTCCTCTTCTACATCAAGCGCACCAAATTTACCAAATCCGTCTGCGGAAAACAGAACCTTGTCTGTGCTATCATAGGTAACCATAACTTCCGGCCAGTGTACCATCGGTGCAAATACAAATGTAAGTACATGTTTGCCAAGTGTCAGGCTTTCACCATTAGCAACTACCAGTTTTCTGTCGCCAAGATCCATGTTTCTGAAGAAGTTCTCCATCATAGTGAATGTCTTGGTATTAGCTACAACCGTTACTTCTGGATAAGCTTTGACAAAATTCTCGATATTTGCAGCATGATCCGGTTCCATATGCTGTACGACCAGATAATCCGGCTTTGCACCATTCAGCACTTTTGCCACATTACCAAGCCACTCTTCTGCAAAATGCGCATCTACCGTGTCCATAACTGCAATCTTTTCGTCCATGATCACATAAGAGTTGTAAGACATACCGTTCGGAACATCATACTGTCCTTCAAACAAATCTACCTGATGATCATTGACACCTACATAATAAATATCATTTCCGACTTTCATTGTTACCATAAACCTCCTCATTGGTCTGTTTTATTTATATCCTTTATTTTTCTTTCTGTTATTCAAGCTGTCTTTCACTCGCTTTTGAACTCATTATATCCACTCTCTCACATGAAATCAATAGTTGTTCATTATATTCTCGACACTTTTTGTCAGGTTTTTGTTTTTTCTCTTCACATACAAAAAGCAGCAAAGATCATGATTTCTTCGCTGCCTTCATATTATAAATGAACATACCCAGTGATGCAAAAATGATCAGTCCATATCCAACAAAACTGTAAGTATCCGGAATCTCTCCAAACAGGAAAAATCCCAGAAGTGTCGCAAATATGATCTGCGAATAATCAAAAATTGAAATCTTACCTGCCGGTGCATACGTATACGCCGCAGTGATCGTAAACTATCCACCCGCAGCGAACAATCCTGCCATCATAAGTGTTACCAGCTGTCTTCCTGTCATCGGCGTATAATCAAAAATCAGATACGGTAATACAAACAGGCAGGAAAAGACCGAAAAATAAAATACTATGATGGGACCTTTCACTCCATGTGTCCCGAGCACACGCACCATTGTATAGGCAACCCCTGCTCCAAGCCCACCACAGACACCGATCAGTGCCGGAACCAATGCCGCATTCTGGAACCCTGGTTTCACAACAAACAAACATCCGATAAAAGCAAGAAATACACAAGCTCCCTGTGTCGGCGTAATCTTCTCTTTCAAAAGAAGGAACGAAAAAATGATTGCAAAAAACGGTGACAGTTTGTTCAGGATAGATGCGTCCGCAACCAGAAGATGGTCGATCGCATAAAAATTACAGAGAATTCCAAGTGTTCCAAATGCACAACGAAGGAAAAGCGGTCCCCAGTATTGTTTCTGAACTCTTGGTACCATATGCTTTCTGGTCAGAATGATTGCCGCAAAAACAGCTGCTACCAAATTACGAAAAAAACTCTTCTGCACGGATGGAAGATCTCCTGCCAGACGCACGCTCACATTCATACATGCAAAGAAAAATGCAGACAGGATGATCATGACCATTCCTTTTATATAATTTTCCTGTTTCATATTTAATCTATAAGCCTCCTCATATTTTCTTTAAAAATAAAAAGCTTCTATAATATCACTTTTTATTTATCATAGCACCAATCCGCTTGCAGATACAATAGAGATTCTACCACATAACAAGCTGAATATTTTCATTCCCTGTAAATTTTATATGGAAGTTTCACATTCTTTCCGTTATAATGATAGCTGAATACATACACGAAGAGACGCGGCACCTTATTACAACACTAAAGCCGCTTCAGAACGGAGGAGAAATATTATGGAAATTGTTTGTTTAGACCTTGAGGGTGTCCTGGTACCTGAAATCTGGATCGCATTTGCAGAAGAGACCGGTATCCCGGAATTAAAAAGAACAACAAGAGATGAGCCGGATTACGACAAATTAATGAAATACCGTCTCAATATTTTAAAAGAACATAATCTTGGACTGAAAGAGATTCAGGAAACAATTTCCAAGATTGATCCACTCCCGGGTGCGAAAGAATTCCTCGACAAACTCAGAGAAATGACACAGGTGATCATCATCAGCGATACCTTCTCTCAGTTCGCAGGACCTCTGATGAAAAAACTCGGCTATCCGACAATCTTCTGCAACTCACTCGTTGTAGCAGACAACGGCGAAATCACAGACTTCAAGATGCGCTGTGAAAAATCCAAATACACAACTGTCAAAGCCCTGCAGTCCATCGGCTATGACACCATCGCAAGCGGTGACAGCCACAACGACCTTGGCATGATCCAGGCAAGCAAAGCAGGCTTCCTGTTCAAGAGCACCGATGCCATCAAATCTGAATATCCGGAGATTCCGGCATATGAAACTTACGATGAGCTGTATGATGCAATCAGGAAAGTAATCAAAGGATAATATCCAAGACTAAATTCATTCAAAAAATCCCTGACGAATCCGCATTCTTTATAGAATCTTGATCTGTCAGGGATTTCTTTTATATTTTTGCAACAAAAAAGCGGGTGATGGGAATCGAACCCACGTATCCAGCTTGGAAGGCTGGTGTTCTACCATTGAACTACACCCGCATCTGCAATGCATAAACTATAATATCATATTTTACAGAAAATGCAAGCAGATTTTTATTTTTTATATTTTTGTGTTTATATACGCAATTTAATGTAACTGTTTGCTGCACGCATTACTCTTTGAGTTCCTGCGTATGAACCAGCGAAGCATAGATACCGTCTTTTTGCATCAGTTCCTCATGTGCTCCCTTTTCGACAATCTGTCCCTGCTCGATCACAGCAATATCATCTGCATTCTTCACTGTAGAAAGTCTGTGTGCAATGATGATCGTCGTTCTTCCGACAGCCAGTTTCTCAAAAGTTCCCTGAATCCTTGCTTCGGTTACGCTGTCCAATGCGGATGTCGCTTCATCCAGAATCAGGATCGGCGGATTTTTTAGGAAGATACGTGCAATAGAAATTCTCTGCTTCTGTCCTCCGGAAAGAAGTGCTCCCCGTTCACCAACATTCGTATCAAACCCTTTCGGCATTTCCATGATATCATCATAAATTTCTGCCATCTTTGCCGCACGGACAATCTCATCCATCGTTGCATCCAGCTTTCCATAACGGATATTTTCTGCAATACTGTCTGCAAAAAGGAATACCTCCTGCTGCACAACTCCAATGTTCTTATGCAAAGATTCCTGTGTTGCTTTTCGCACATCGGTGCCATCAATCGAAATACTTCCTGATGTTACATCATAGAATCGCGGAATCAGCTGACTCAGCGTTGTCTTACCACCACCAGATGATCCGACAAATGCAATCGTCTCTCCCGGTGCAATATGAAGTGAAACATCCTGAAGCACATCATGATCTCCTTCATAAGCAAATCCAACATGATCAATGTCAATTCTGCCTTTTACATCCTGAAGTTCTGTCGCATCCGGAGCGTCTTTCAGCGTCGCCTCCGTCCGCATCAGTTGTACATATCTGTGCAGACTGGCTGTTCCATTCGCAATCAGTTCCACAGTCGTTGAAAGCTTTCGTACCGGATTCACGAAAGTGGAAACATACAGGCTGAATGTGATCAGATCAATAATATTCAACTGGTCCGACATGATCAGTGCACCACCAACTGCAATTACAATCGCAGAAAGAATACACATAAAAAATTCCATCACTGCATTGAACCGTCCCATGGCTCTGTAAAAATCCGCTTTGGAATCGCGATAGCTCAGATTTGCAGAATCGAATTTATCGAGTTCTTTGTCCTCATTTGCAAAAGCTTTTGCAGTTCGAAGTCCGGAAAGTCCGGATTCAAAATCGGTATTAATCGCTGCCATCTCTTTTTTTACATTGCGCGATGCATTCTGCATGGAAAAACGGCATTTCCACACAATGAGCAGAAAAATCGGAATGGTAATTGCGATTACCAGTGCCAGTTTCCACTGAATCGTAAACATAATGATCAGTGCACCAATGATCGTCACAGTAGAAATAAAAATATCCTCCGGTGCATGATGTGCAAATTCTGTAATATCAAAAAGTTCCGATGTGAGCTGGCTCATCAGCTGTCCTACTCGAGCATTATCAAAATACGCATAACTCAGTTCCTGAATATGCTGAAACAGATCACGCCGGAAATCGGTTTCTATCCGCACGCCAAATGTATGCCCCCAGTAGGTGATAATATAAGTAAAAACTGACCGCAAAATATAAGCGCAGAACACAACCGCCATTACTGTCCAGAATGTTCTCCACGCATTGTCCGGCAAAAGTTTGTACATACACCATCTGGAAATAAACGGAAATGCCAGATCAATCAGCGCAATCGCTAATGCACATACCATATCCAGCAAAAATAATTTCCTGTGAGGTTTAAAATACGACAGAAAAATCTGCATCTCACTCTTATTTTTAAAGTCTTTCTGATTCATCTTTCCTCTCCTTAGCAATACTCCACTCCCGGTACAGATGATTCCCAATGCCAGGACAAGAAGTCCTGTAACATAAAAAAGCACCCGTAAAGTCGAACTTTTTTCATTTTTTATTCACTCACTTTCTGGAAATCATCTTAGCACAAAATCTTACATATATCAAACAACACTGATACATGCAAAATCTGGAATACAACACAAAAAAGCCGGGACCCTTTCGGATCCCGGCCATATATAAGAGGGAGAATAAGCAATGGAAGGTTAACCTTCGATTGCGATATAACCGTCTTTTTCTTCAACAGCTTTTGGTGCTTTCTTCGGAAGAGAAAGTTTCAGAATACCGTCTTCATATTTTGCATGAATATCTTCTTCCTTTACTCCATCACCTACATAGAAGCTTCGACTCATGGAACCTGCATAACGTTCACGTCTGATGTAGTTTCCTTCTTTGTCCTTAGCATCCTTATCAAGTCCTTTGGCTGCCGACAGTGTCAGATAACCATCTTTCAGCTGAACTTTAATCTCATCTTTCTTAAATCCCGGAAGATCAATATCAAGTTCATAGCTACCATCTGTCTCACGGATATCTGTTTTCATCATATTCTGTGCATGTTTACCATAAAGTGGATTCTTCTTGCCCCAAAACTCATCGTTAAACGGGAAGTTCATCCAATCATCATCAAATAAGTTTTCTCCAAAAATACTAGGCATTAACATAAGTCATCTCTCCTTTAATGATAAAAATCTATATACAAGTCTTTCGACTGTTGCCTGCAAATTTATATTTAAGGGCACCGCCCGAAATCTCCGGGCAGTACCACCAGCTTTTTAGCGGTCAGATATGTCTGACAAGAATCTTGATCAAATCAATTGCTGATTATTCAATGGTGATATATTTCGGATCATTGGAAACTGGTTTTGCTTCTTTCTTCGGAACAAACAGTTTCAGGATACCGTGTTTGTATTCACCTTTGATGTCTTCCTGTGTAACATCTTCACCTACATAAAAGCTTCTCTCGCATGCTCCTGCATAACGTTCACGTCTGATGTAACGTCCTGTCTTCTTGTCATCCTCTTCTTCATCAAGACCTTTAGCTGCGCTGACGGTAAGATAACCATCTTTCAGAGCTACCTTAACTTCGTCTTTCTTGAATCCAGGTACATCAATCACCAGTTCATAACCTTCCTTGGTTTCTTTAATATCTGTTCTCAGAAGGTTCTGTGCTCTGTGTCCGTACAGTTTCTTCTCTGCTTTCTTCTCATCTTTGTCATCGTAATAGAACGGTGTAAAGAAATCATCAAATAAGTTTTCTCCAAAAATACTAGGCATTAACATAAGTCATCTCTCCCTTTTTCTTTATAATCTATATCAACTAAATTGTTAAGTGCTGAACCCGGTTGGTATGAAGGATATCTAAGAGATTTTCTTCATTTTTCTTATCTCTTTATCCCTCTTCCTTTGTTCTAGTTGTAATATAACACGTATTGTTAGCACTGTCAAGAGGTGAGTGCTAATTTTTTGAGATTTTTTTTTGCAACCTTAAATGAAAAACTAACTTCCACCTTTAGTCTGTTTTGCTCTACATTAGGAACTGGGGGTGGAAGTTAGTCTTGCAATCGTTTATTCTATAAGAAATACCAGGGCTCCTCCCTGGTCATATCCTC
>ENA-OQDC01000137-OQDC01000137.1-human-gut-metagenome-genome-assembly--contig:-NODE-137-length-57007-cov-6.792106_pt1 | contig 57007 bp, 56 predicted proteins | sample MGYA00242770_ERZ504601 | MGnify/ENA primary metagenome ERZ504601 (study PRJEB26092, sample SAMD00036305) | human gut metagenome | host: Homo sapiens | study: EMG produced TPA metagenomics assembly of...
CTTATGTTGTAAAATCAAAAATGGAGTGGATCAGGATTTCTTTAACACAATACAAAATTATTTTAATACAAAATATATAGTATTTGAATTCAAAAATTATAAAGAAAAAATAATTCAAAGAGAAATTTATACGACGGAAAAATATTTGTATAAAAAGGCATTAAGAAGTGTAGCAATTATTGTGTCAAGAGAAGGAGCAAGTAGAAATGCACTTTTAGCAGCAAAAGGTTGCTTAAGGGAAAACGGAAAGTTGATTTTATGTTTATCCGATAAAGATTTAAACGAACTGATTCATATAAAGGAAAAAGGCGAACAGCCAACAGCAGAGTTTTTTGAAGCTAGTTAGATGATATACTGATACATTTGGAAAAAGTAAAAATTAAAAGTATAGAACAAATATCATGAGGAATCTTTTTAGAAGATAATAATATTATTGATGAAACTGGAGATTATGTAACTATATGTTCAACCCAGAAGATGGATAAAGAAAGATACGATGATTACAAACTATTAGCCATGAATTATGGGAAACTGGAAGAATGTATATATGAAGATGGGACGTTTAGTATTTTGTTAACATATTCAAGTTATATTAAGGGACAACAACTTGCAGCATATATTGAACAAAAAGATAATGTGATTCTAGCATATGGATAACTGTGGAGAAATTATGTGAAATGATAGAAAGAAGTACAGAACAAACATTCGGTTTGCTCTGTACTTTTTTTATATGTAATGATATACTGAAAACACAACCATACTAAAAGAGACACATCTTAATTTTAGATAAATGAAATTTGTTTAAAACAGGAGAATGCTATGGATCATTTTGAATTACATTCCGAATACAAACCAACCGGTGACCAGCCCCAGGCAATCGAAAAACTGGTCAAAGGCTTTAAAGAAGGCAACCAGTTCGAGACTTTGCTGGGTGTCACAGGTTCCGGTAAGACCTTCACCATGGCGAACGTCATCGCCCAGTTAAACAAGCCAACTTTGGTACTTGCGCACAATAAAACACTGGCAGCACAGCTCTACGGTGAGATGAAGGAATTCTTCCCTGAGAACGCAGTGGAATACTTTGTCTCCTATTATGATTATTACCAGCCGGAGGCATACGTTCCATCTACGGATACTTATATAGCAAAAGATGCTTCCACGAACGATGAAATCGATAAACTCCGTCTTTCTGCAACAGCGGCTCTCTGTGAACGGAAAGATGTTATTGTGGTTTCCTCTGTATCCTGTATCTATGGTCTGGGTGCACCGGAAGAATTCTTTGATATGATGATCTCACTTCGTCCGGGAATGGAGAAAGACAGGGATGAGGTAATCAAAGAACTGATCGATATTCAGTATAACCGTAATGAAATGGATTTCCATCGTGGTACGTTCCGGGTACGTGGAGATGTGCTGGAAATCTTCCCGGCCAACTATTCTGACCGGGCAATTCGTGTGGAATTCTTTGGAGATGAGATTGATCGAATTACAGAAGTAGATGTGTTGACCGGTGAGATTCACAATGAACTGAAACATGCGGCGATTTTTCCGGCATCTCATTACGTTGTTCCACAGAGCCAGATCCAGAAGGCTGCAGACGCAATCCTTGAAGAAATGAAAGAACAGGTTTCTTATTTTAAAAGTGAAGATAAGTTGATCGAAGCACAGCGAATTGCCGAGAGAACCAATTTTGATGTAGAAATGATGAAAGAGACGGGATTCTGCTCTGGAATTGAGAACTACTCCAGACATCTGACAGGACTTGCTCCGGGGCAGCCGCCATATACTCTGATGGACTACTTTAAAGATGACTTCCTTCTTATTATAGATGAGTCTCATAAGACTGTATCACAGGTTGGAGGAATGTATGCAGGTGACCAGAGCCGTAAGCAGACACTGGTAGATTATGGTTTCCGCCTGCCGTCAGCGAAGGATAACCGGCCATTGAGCTTTGCGGAATTTGAAAATAAACTCGATCAGGTTATGTTTGTTTCGGCGACACCAGGACAGTATGAAGCAGAACATGAACTTCTTCGTGCAGAACAGATTATTCGTCCGACTGGGCTTCTGGATCCGAAAGTAGAAGTTCGTCCGGTGGAAGGACAGATTGATGATCTGATCAGTGAAGTAAATAAAGAAGTCGATAAAGGTCACAAGATTTTGATCACAACTTTGACAAAACGAATGGCAGAAGATCTGACCGATTACATGAAAGATGTCGGCATCCGTGTTCGTTATCTGCATTCGGATATTGATACTTTGGAACGTGCAGAAATCATTCGTGATATGCGTCTGGATGTCTTTGATGTGCTGGTTGGTATCAATCTTTTGCGGGAGGGACTGGATATTCCGGAGATTACACTGGTTGCAATTCTTGATGCGGATAAAGAAGGATTCCTGCGTTCAGAAGTTTCTCTGATTCAGACGATTGGACGTGCGGCCCGTAACAGTGAGGGGCATGTTATCATGTATGCAGATGTCATGACAGATTCCATGCGAAAAGCCATTCAGGAGACAGAACGAAGAAGAACGATTCAGGAGGCTTACAATAAAGAACATGGAATCACGCCGACTACGATCAAGAAAGCAGTTCGTGATCTGATCACGGTTTCCAAGGCAGTCGCCGAGACGGAAGACAAGCTTAAGAAAGATCCGGAGTCCATGACAAGAAAAGAACTGACGAAGCTGATAGGTCAGGTGGAGAAACAGATGCGTGCAGCAGCAGCAGATCTCAACTTTGAGCAGGCGGCAGAGCTGCGTGACAAGATGATCGAATTGAAGAAAAGCCTCGATGAAATGGATGAATAGAAAAAGTTTATAATCTCAAAGAGAAATTCCCCCTGTCTGTAAAAAGTTTTACTTTACTCTTGTACAGTAATGGAGAGAGTGCTAAAATGTAACAAGCACTAAACGAAAGAGGTAATCGATATGCAGTTTTCCAAAAGATTAGACAGATTTGGAGAAGAAATCTTTGCAGCCCTGAATAACAGACGTATGGAACTGGAAGCACAGGGCATGAAAATTTATAATATGAGTGTGGGAACTCCGGATTTTAAGACACCGGAGCACATTAAGAAGGCACTTGCTGCTGCGGCAATGGATGACAATAACTGGAAGTACAGTCTTCGTGATCTGCCAGAACTTCTGGAAGCAGTATGTACTTATTATAAGAAACGTTTTGATGTGAATCTGACACCGGATATGGTTATGACTGTTTACGGCAGTCAGGAAGGTATGGGACATCTTGGAATGGCACTTTGCGATGAGGGAGATGTTGTTCTTCTTCCAGATCCATGTTATCCGGTATTTGCAGCAGGCAGTCTGATGGCAGGCGCAGTGCCATACTATTATCCGCTGGTGGCAGAACACGACTTTCTTCCATATGTAAAGGATATTCCGGAAGAAGTTGCAAAGAAAGCAAAATACATGGTAGTTTCTCTGCCCTCCAATCCGGTAGGAAGCATTGCAACACCGGGATTATATGAAGAAATTATTGCCTTTGCGAAGAAATATGATATTTTGATCATTCATGACAACGCATACAGTGATATCATCTTTGACGGAGCGCATGGCGGAAGTTTCCTTGCAACAGAAGGAGCGAAAGAAATCGGCGTGGAATTTTTCAGCCTTTCGAAATCCTTCAATGTGACAGGAGCAAGAATCAGTTTTCTGGTTGGGCGTCCAGATGTGATCGCGGCACTTCGCAAGCTGAGAAGCCAGATCGATTTTGGAATGTTTCTGCCAATTCAGAAGGCAGCGATCGCAGCATTGAATGGCCCACTGGAAAGTGTGCAGGAGCAGTGCAGAATGTATCAGGAAAGAAGAGATGCACTCTGTAATGGCCTTCGTGAAATCGGATGGGACCTTCCGAATGGCAAGGGAACGATGTTCGTATGGGCAAGAATCCCGGGAGGACGTACAGACAGTATGGCATTCTGCATGGAACTGATGGAAAAAGCCGGTGTTATTGTGACTCCTGGTGCAAGCTTTGGACCGCATGGTGAAGGATATGTACGTTTCGCTCTCGTCCTGCCACCGGAAAAAATCCGCGAAGTTGTAGAAGCTATCCGTAAAAGCGGAATCTGAGAAAGTAAACGAAGCATATTAAAAAATGCATTCATAATAAATTAAGAACAGAAATTCACATAATCACAGTACTTTTGACACAAAGTAACAGAGTGGAAAGGTAGATTTTCCCGATTTGTGCCCGTACTGTGATTTTTTTCGATTTTTTTAAAAAATATAAATTAGATGTTGACAAACAATTACGACAGTGCTATCTTAACAGTATAGATGTTAGCACTCTTCGTTAATGAGTGCTAACAGACTAATAGGAAAGGAGCTGAGAACATGGATGAACAATTGACAGATCGTAAGAAAAGAATTCTGAAAGCGATCATCAAGACATACATGGAAACGGGCGAACCGGTAGGATCCAGGACAATATCCAAGGATGCAGACCTGAATGTCAGCTCAGCAACGATCCGAAATGAAATGTCTGACCTGACAGACATGGGTTACATCGTTCAGCCACATACATCGGCAGGAAGAATCCCTTCTGATAAAGGCTATCGGCTTTATGTGGATGAATTGATGAGAGAAAAGGAAGATGAAATTGCAGAAATCCGTAATCTGATGATTGAGAAGACCGATAAAATGGAAAAAGTGCTTAAGAATGTAGCACGTGTCCTGGCTTCCAATACCAATTACGCGACGATGGTTTCAGTTCCTCAGTACAGCGGCAATAAATTGAAATTTATTCAGCTGTCCCGTGTCAATGAGCTGCAGTTAGTAGCTGTGGTTGTCTGCGAAGGAAATGTCATCCGTAATCAGATCATTGATCTGGATGAAGAAATGGATGATGAGACACTTCTGAAGTTGAACCTTCTTCTTAATACCAATCTGAATGGCCTGCCGATACAGGACATTAATCTGGGCATGATTGCCAGACTGAAAGAACAGGCAGGAATCCACAGTGGACTGGTAGCAAGAGTGTTGGATGCAGTTGCAGCAACCATTCATGTCGATGAAGACGATCTGGAAATCTATACGTCTGGTGCAACGAACTTCTTTAAATATCCGGAACTGTCGGATAAGACCAAAGCCACTGAGCTGATTTCTACTTTTGAAGAAAAACAGCAGTTGGTTGATTTGGTCAAGGAGCGGATGGCAGATGACAATACCGGTGTTCAGGTGTATATCGGAGATGAACTTCCGATTTCTACCATGAAAGATTGCAGTGTTGTTACTGCAACTTATGAACTGGGAGAGGGCATGCATGGAACAATCGGTATCGTAGGACCTAAACGAATGGATTATGAAAATGTAGTAAATAGTCTGAAGACTCTCAAGGTCGAACTCGATGAGGTATTCAAAAAAAATAAAAGTAATCAAGACAGTTAGCTGTCAGACTGGAAAGGCGGTAGAAAGAACGTGTCAGAAACAAATAAAAAAGAAGCTGGCGTACAGGAAGAAACAGAGAAAGACCTTCCGGAAACAGAACCTGTTACAGAACCAGTAGAAGAATCGCCGGAGGCAACCGCAGGAACGGAAACCACAGAGGAAACCGAGAGTGCAGCTGAAGACGATAAGGAATCTGATAAAGAAACCAAAGGAAAAAATTCTTTCTTTGGCAAAAAGAAAAAAGACAATAAGCTGGAACAGCAGATTGAAGATCTGACTGACAGGCTGAAGCGTAACATGGCTGAGTTTGATAACTTCCGTAAACGTACGGAAAAAGAAAAATCCAGCATGTATGTGATCGGAGCAAAGGATATCATCGAGAAGATCCTTCCGGTTGTAGATAACTTTGAAAGAGGCCTTGCACAGGCTCCGGAAGATGATCCATTTGCAGAGGGAATGCAGAAGATCTACAAACAGTTTACCACTACAATGGAAGGCATGGGAGTAGAACCGATCGAAGCTGTTGGAAAAGAATTTAATCCGGATTTCCACAATGCAGTGATGCATGTGGAGGATGAATCTGTTGGAGAAAATATTGTTGTGGAGGAGCTTCAGAAAGGATACACCTACAAGGGATTTGTAGTCCGCCACAGCATGGTAAAAGTTGCAAACTGATCGTGCTCAAGGAAAAAGGAAGCGGCTGCGAAGCAGACATTTACTTTTTCTGGCACGATCCTGACAGAATCATAAGTGCATAGCACGAAAGATGCGTAGAGCATCTTGATTCTGGAAGGACAAACTAGAATATATAATAATCTTAGAATATATACAGGAGGAATATTATCATGGGAAAAATCATTGGTATTGACTTAGGTACAACAAACAGTTGTGTAGCTGTAATGGAAGGTGGACAGCCAACCGTTATTGCAAATACAGAAGGAGCAAGAACTACACCGTCTGTAGTTGCTTTCACAAAAACAGGAGAACGTCTGGTAGGTGAGCCTGCAAAACGTCAGGCAGTAACAAATGCAGAGAGAACAATCTCTTCCATCAAGAGAGAGATGGGTACCGATTATCGTGTAACAATCGATGACAAGAAATACTCTCCGCAGGAAATTTCCGCGATGATCCTTCAGAAACTGAAAAAAGATGCAGAAGGATATCTTGGAGAAAGCGTAACAGAAGCTGTTATCACAGTTCCGGCTTACTTCAATGATGCTCAGCGTCAGGCAACAAAGGATGCCGGTAAGATTGCAGGTCTTGATGTAAAACGTATCATCAACGAGCCTACAGCAGCAGCTCTTGCATATGGACTTGACAACGAAAAAGAACAGAAAATCATGGTTTACGACTTAGGTGGTGGTACATTCGATGTATCTGTTATCGAGATCGGTGATGGTGTTATCGAAGTTCTTTCCACAGCTGGTAACAATCGTCTTGGCGGTGATGACTTTGACCAGAAAGTTACAGACTGGATGATCGAAGAATTCAAGAAAGCAGAAGGCGTAGACTTAAGTGCTGATAAGATGGCTCTTCAGAGACTGAAAGAAGCAGCTGAAAAAGCTAAAAAAGAACTTTCTTCCGCAACAACAACAAACATCAACCTTCCGTTCATTACTGCAACAGCAGAAGGACCGAAGCATTTTGATATGAACCTTACAAGAGCTAAATTTGATGAGCTGACACATGATCTGGTAGAAAAGACAGCAGAACCGGTTCGCCGTGCACTGTCAGATGCAGGTATCACAGCTTCTGAGCTTGGCCAGGTACTTTTGGTAGGTGGATCTACACGTATCCCAGCAGTACAGGACAAAGTAAAACAGCTCACAGGTAAAGAACCAAGCAAATCTCTGAACCCGGATGAATGTGTTGCACTTGGTGCTTCCGTACAGGGTGGAAAACTTGCTGGTGATGCAGGTGCCGGTGACATTCTTCTTCTGGATGTTACTCCACTGTCACTGTCTATCGAGACAATGGGTGGTATCGCAACTCGTCTGATCGAGAGAAATACTACAATCCCGACAAAGAAGAGCCAGATCTTTTCTACAGCAGCAGACAACCAGACAGCAGTAGATATCAACGTTGTACAGGGTGAGCGTCAGTTTGCGAAGGACAACAAATCCCTTGGACAGTTCCGTCTGGATGGAATCCCGCCAGCACGTCGTGGTGTTCCGCAGATCGAAGTTACATTTGATATCGATGCCAACGGTATTGTAAATGTTTCTGCAAAAGACCTTGGAACAGGTAAAGAACAGCACATCACAATCACAGCTGGTTCCAATATGTCTGATTCTGAAATCGACAAAGCAGTTAAAGAAGCTGCTGAGTTCGAAGCTCAGGATAAGAAACGTAAAGAGGGAATCGACACAAGAAACAATGCAGACTCTATGGTATTCCAGGTTGAGAATGCACTGAAAGAAGCTGGCGATAAGATTGATGCAAACGATAAAGCTGCAGTTGAAACAGATCTGAATGCACTGAAAGATCTCCTTGCTCAGACAGCAAATGCAGAAATGACAGATGCACAGATCGCTGATATCAAAGCTGCTCAGGAAAAGATGATGGAAAGTGCTCAGAAACTTTTCGCAAAAATGTATGAGCAGACACAGCAGGCAGGCGGTCAGGCTGGACCGAATCCGGGAGCTGGTGCTGGTGCAGGTGCTGCACAGGGCGGCAACGAAGCTGGATACGGTGATGATGTCGTAGACGCTGATTACAAGGAAGTATAATAAAGTAAAAAATAAGATGTAAAACCTTAGATGCCATTCATGCTTGCATGAGTGGCATTGGGGGATTATAATAATATTTTGTGTGGCATATAGCTGCATAAGAACAATAACGCAAATCTAACATATAGGAAAGAGAAAAGATGGCTGATAAAAGAGATTACTATGAGGTCCTGGGTGTCAGCAAGACTGCCAGTGATTCAGAATTAAAAAGCGCATATCGAAAATTAGCCAAGAAGTATCATCCAGATGTTAATCCGGGAGACAAAGAAGCAGAAGCTAAGTTCAAAGAAGCAACAGAGGCATACAGTGTCTTAAGTGATGCAGAAAAGAGACGCCAGTACGATCAGTTTGGTCATGCAGCGTTTGAACAGGGCGGCGGTGGTGCCGGCGGCTTTGGTGGATTTGATTTCAACGGTGCAGACATGGGAGATATCTTCGGGGATATTTTCGGAGATCTGTTTGGCGGCGGTGGAAGACGTCGTGCCAATAATGGACCGATGAAGGGTGCAAATTTACGCGCCCGTGTGAATATTACATTTGAAGAGGCAGTGTTTGGATGTGACAAGGAACTGGAGATCGTTCTGAAGGATGAATGTACGACCTGTCATGGAACTGGTGCAAAGCCGGGAACACAGCCGACTACCTGTCCGAAATGTAACGGAGAAGGTCAGATCGTCTATACACAGCAGTCTATGTTTGGCATGGTTCGAAATGTACAGACTTGTCCGGAATGTAATGGAACCGGTAAGATTATCAAAGAAAAATGTACTTCCTGCCGTGGAACAGGATATACTTCTTCCAGAAAGAAGATTCAGGTTTCTATTCCGGCCGGTATTGACAATGGACAGAGTATCCGTATCCGTGATAAAGGAGAACCTGGAACCAATGGTGGTCCGAGAGGTGATTTGCTCGTAGAAGTGAATGTAGCCCGTCATCCAATCTTCCAGAGACAGGATATGAATATCTTCTCCACAGCCCCGCTTACTTATGCGCAGGCAGCGCTAGGTGGAGAAATCCATATCAATACAGTTGATGGCGATGTGGCATACGAAGTGAAGCCGGGAACACAGACAGACACACGTATCCGTCTGAAGGGTAAAGGTGTACCGTCCCTGAGAAATAAGAATATTCGCGGTGATCACTATGTGACTTTGGTGGTACAGGTACCGACCAAGCTGAATGAAGAGGCAAAAGAAGCTCTTCGTAAGTTTGATGAGGCATGTGGAAACAGACCGGCCACTGAGCCAAAAGACGGATCTGAGAAATCAGAAAAGAAGAAAAAGAGTTTCATGGACAAAATCAAAGAGACTTTTGAGGATTAATTCTATAAAATAGAAGAAACTTTTCGGGAAAAGAGGGAAAACCCCTCTTTTCTTTTTTTGGGTTATCATGTATATTAGATAGCAGGGTTAAAAATACAGAAGCTGTTCGTGCTTGCACGATAAGGCAATTGCAATTGTTGTATAAGTTAAGACAGGAGATTATAATATATGAAATGGAATCGTTTTACGATTAAAACCAAAACAGATGCCGAAGACATGATTATCTGTACATTGGCAGAAATAGGTGTCGAAGGTGCAGAGATTCAGGATCACCAGCCTTTGACGGAGGAAGATAAGGCGCAGATGTTTGTAGATATCATGCCGGAAGGTCCAGAAGATGATGGAGTTGCATATTTGAATTTTTATCTGGAGGAAGATGCGGATAAGGATGTAATTTTACGTGACGTCAGAAATGCCCTGGAAGAATTGCGTACATTTATGGATATTGGAGAGGGTACGATTGAAGAGTCTCAGACAGAGGATAAGGACTGGATCAACAACTGGAAAGAATTTTTCCATCAGTTCTATGTGGATGATATCCTGATCGTTCCGTCATGGGAAGAAATCAAAGAAGAAGATAAGGACAAGATGATTCTTCATATTGATCCGGGTACTGCATTTGGAACAGGAATGCATGAAACTACACAGCTTGTGATCCGTCAGTTAAAAAAATATGTTAAACCAGGTATCGAACTTCTTGATGTAGGAACAGGAAGTGGTATCCTCGGAATCACAGCGTTGAAGCTTGGTGCAGGTCACGTTGTAGGAACAGACCTTGATCCATGCGCGGTTCCGGCAGTTCAGGATAACAAAGAAGCAAACCAGATCGTGGATGATACTTTTGATATGATGATCGGAAATATCATTGATGACAAAGAGGTACAGGATCAGGTTGGCTATGAGAAATACGATATTGTTGCAGCTAATATTCTGGCAGATGTACTGGTGCCTCTGACACCAGTGATCGTTCACCAGATGAAGAAGGGTGCATATTACATTACATCAGGTATACTTGATGTCAAAGAGGAAGTAGTCAAAGAAGCAGTACAGAAAGCCGGACTTACCTTGGTAGAAGTTACCAGACAGGGTGAGTGGGTATGCGTAACTGCAAGAAAGGACTGATCTCATGCAGAGATTTTTTGTAGAGCCACATCAGATCGATGAAGCGGCACATCAGATTCATATTATTGGAACGGATGTCAACCATATTTCCAATGTTCTTCGTATGAAACAGGGAGAGGAAGTCTGGATCAGTGATGGTGGACAAAAAGAATACCGCTGTGCGATAGAGGCATTCAGTGCAGATGAAGTGCTTCTTCACATTATTTATGCACAGGAACCAGATTATGAACTGCCGAGCAGGATCTACCTCTTTCAGGGACTGCCAAAAGCAGATAAGATGGAACTGATCATACAGAAGGCAGTTGAGCTTGGTGCGTATGAAATCATTCCAGTAGAGACGAAACGCTGTGTTGTGAAGCTGGATGGCAAAAAGGCTGCGAAGAAAGTAGAGCGTTGGCAGCAGATTGCAGAGAGTGCGGCAAAACAGTCCAAGCGTATGCTGATTCCAAATGTGCACCAGGTACTTTCTTTTAAAGAAGCACTAAAGTATGCGGAATCTATGGATATTCGTCTGATTCCGTATGAGCTTGCCAAAGGCATGCAGGAAACAAAAGAAATCCTTGCAGCAATTGAACAGGGACAGTCTATTGGGATTTTTATCGGCCCAGAAGGCGGTTTTGAGGAAAAAGAAGTAGAAGCTGCAATCAGCGAAGGGGCAAAACCAATCACACTGGGTAAACGTATTCTTCGCACAGAAACAGCAGGGCTTGCAATTTTGTCAGTTCTGATGTTTCAGCTTGAAAATTAGTAAAACAGGAAACGATTAAGATAAAAGAGGCAGTATATGGAAGTATATTTTGACAATTCTGCAACGACCAGATGCTATGATTCTGTAAAGGATATCGTGGTAAAAACGATGACAGAGGATTTTGGAAATCCGTCTGCCATGCATCTCAAGGGTGTAGAAGCAGAGAAGTATGTAAAAGAAGCGACAAAGACCATTGCAGGAATTCTGAAAGTGCAGGAAAAAGAAATTCTGTTTACATCAGGTGGTACAGAATCAGACAACCTTGCGCTGATTGGTGGTGCACTTGCAAATAAGCGTAATGGAAACCACATCATTATCACATCCGTAGAGCATGCTGCAGTCAGCCAGCCGGCATTATATCTGCAGGAACAGGGATTTGAAATCACATATCTTCCGGTAGATGCGCAGGGCAGGGTAAAAATGAGAGCGCTGGAAGCTGTTTTAAGACCAGATACGATCATGGTATCTACCATGCTTGTAAATAATGAAGTCGGAGCTGTGATGCCAGTCGAAGAGATTGCGAAGATGGTACATGAGAAGAGTCCAAAGGCACTGTATCATGTCGATGCAATTCAGGGATTTGGTAAATACCACATTTATCCGAAACGTATGGGGATCGATCTTCTTGCAGTCAGCGGACACAAGATTCACGGTCCGAAGGGTGTCGGTTTCCTGTATATCAACGAAAAAGTGAAGATCATTCCACAGATTCTTGGTGGCGGACAGCAGAGTGGCATGCGTTCCGGAACAGACAATGTACCGGGAATCGCCGGGCTTGGTGTGGCAGCAGGACAGATTTACCGAAATCTGGATGAGAATGTGGAACACATGTATCAGTTAAAGGAGCATATTGCGAAAGGCCTTTCTGAAATCGAAGATATCCGTATCAACGGAATGCCACTTCGTGAAGGTGCACCGCAGATCTTGAGTATCAGTGTTATGGGAGTACGGAGTGAGGTATTGCTGCATTCTCTCGAGGACAAGGGTATATACATTTCGGCAGGAAGTGCATGCTCCAGCCATAAGAGAAAACCAAGCGCTACATTAAGTGCTATGGGAATGTCAAAAGACCAGATTGAAAGTACAGTACGACTGAGCTTCTGTGAAGAAAATACGATCAAGGAAGCGGATTATTTCCTGGATACCATGAAGACTCTGGTTCCGATGCTCAGACGTTATTCAAGAAAATAAACAGGAGGAAATACCAGATATGATATTTCATGCATTTTTGATAAAATATGCAGAAATCGCCATTAAAGGAAAAAACAGATATCTGTTTGAAGATGCACTTGTCAAACAGATGAAACTGGCTCTGGAGCCGGTAGAAGGCGAATTTACAGTAACTAAGGAGCAGGGGCGTGTATATGTTTTCTGCCCGGAAAAATATGATTTTGATGAAGCAGTAGAGGCACTGCAGCGTGTATTTGGAATTGTGGGAATCAGTCCGGTTGTGATCTATGAAGACCAGGGATTTGATCAGATGGCAAAAGATGTCGTTTCCTATATGGAAGCAAGATATCCTGGATACAATGGTTCTTTCAAGGTTTACACACGAAGAGCCAAGAAATCTTATCCGATCACATCGATGGAAGTAAGTGCAGCAATCGGAGAAAAGATTTTGGATGCTTTCCCAGATGCATCCGTAGATGTGCATAATCCGGAAATGACACTTTCAGTAGAGATTCGAGATAAGATTTATGTATATTCAGAGACACTTCCGGGACCAGGTGGTATGCCGATTGGAACAAATGGTAAGGCAATGCTTCTTCTTTCCGGTGGAATTGATAGTCCGGTTGCTGGTTATATGATCGCCAAACGTGGAGTCAAGATAGAGGCTGTTTATTTCCATGCTCCGCCGTATACAAGCGAACGTGCAAAACAGAAAGTCGTAGATCTTGCAAAACTTGTGGCACGTTACAGTGGTCCGATCCGTCTTCATGTAGTTAACTTTACAGATATTCAGCTGTATATCTATGATCAGTGCCCGCATGAAGAACTGACGATCATCATGCGCCGCTATATGATGCGTATTGCAGAGCATTTTGCACGCAAGGATAAATGCCTTGGCCTGATTACGGGGGAGAGTATTGGACAGGTGGCCAGCCAGACTTTACAGAGTCTTGCAGCAACAGATGAAGTATGTGAACTTCCGGTATATCGTCCGGTTATCGGATTTGATAAAGAAGAAATCGTACAGATTTCCAGAAAGATCAATACATTTGAGACTTCCATCCAGCCATTTGAAGACTGCTGTACTATTTTTGTGGCAAAACATCCGGTTACAAAACCAAATCTGAAAGTGATTCACAGATCTGAAGAAAAATTAAACGAAAAGATCGATCAGCTGATGGAAGAGGCACTGGCAAGTACAGAAGTAATTGAGATTCAGTAAACAGAAACGAAATAGGCAGAAATAAAAACAGCTTCTCGTGCGTTTAGCAAAGAAGCTGTTTTATAACTGTATCATATTTGGTATTTCAAAAGAAAATCGGTGCAGATCACTCAATTACATATGGCTGAACGATTGCCATGATCGAATCAAGAGTGCTTCCTTCTGCATGAATATTCAGGTTGATCGGTTTGGATAAATCCAGGCTGAAGATACCCATGATGGATTTTGCATCGATTACATATCTTCCGGATACTAAATCAAAGTCACAGTCAAATTTACTGATCTCGTTTACAAATGCTTTCACTTTATCGATAGAATTCAGCGAGATTTTTAATGTTTTCATTTTGAGAACCTCCCTATTTAGTGTTATTATGCCATTTATCTTACCCGTACCCCCTCGAAAAGTCAAGGGAAAAAGAGATGAAATTTTGGTTAATCTTTTGCCTGTATGTACAAAAAAACAATTAAAATAAGAAACAAAATGAAACTATCAGAAAATATAAGAGGTAAAATATGAAAAAAAAGGTTGCCCTTCATAATCTGGGCTGTAAAGTAAATGCATACGAAGTAGAAGCGATGCAGCAGCTTCTGGAAAATGCAGGATATGAAACTGTTCCTTTTGAAGAAGGTGCAGATGTTTATGTGATCAATACCTGTACGGTCACCAACATTGCAGACCGTAAATCCAGACAGATGCTTCATAAAGCAAAAAAAATGAATCCGGATGCGATCGTGGTGGCTACAGGTTGTTATGCACAGGCTGACACAGAGAAACTGAAAGAAGATACTGCTGTGAATCTGATCCTTGGAAACAATCAGAAAACACAGATTGTGGAAGCTTTGGAAGAATATGAAAAAGAGCATGCAAAACAGGTGCAGGTGATTGAAATTAACCATACAAAAGAGTATGAAGAACTTTCCATATCATCTACCGCAGAACATGTCCGCGCATACATTAAAGTACAGGATGGCTGTAATCAGTTCTGTACTTACTGTATCATTCCGTTTGCGAGAGGACGTGTCCGCAGCAGAAAAATCGAAGAAGTGCTGAGTGAAGTGGAAACACTTGCTGCAAAAGGTTACAAGGAAGTTGTACTTACCGGAATCCATTTAAGTTCCTATGGAGTGGATTTCCCGAAAGAAGAAAGAGAAAGTCTTCTTTCACTGATTCAGGCAGTAAGCAGAGTGGAAGGAATCAGCAGGATTCGTCTTGGCTCATTGGAGCCAAGAATTATCACAGAGGAATTTCTGGAAGGTATTGTGAAAACAGGAAAAGTGTGTCCACATTTTCATTTATCCCTACAGAGCGGATGCAATAAAACTTTGAAAAATATGAATCGCCGTTACAGTGCACAGGAGTATGCGGAAAAATGTGAACTGATCCGCAAGTTTTATCCGGCACCTGCACTTACAACAGATGTGATTGTGGGATTTCCACAGGAAACAGAAGAGGATTTTGAAGAATCTTATGAATTCGTAAAGAAGATTCATTTTTATGAGACGCATATTTTTAAATATTCCAGAAGACATGGAACAAAAGCGGCATCCATGGATGGTCAGCTGACTGAAGCGGCAAAGGCGCAGCGCAGCGACCGGATGCTCGAACTGCATGAGATTCGTGCCAGAGAATATGAAGAGGCGATGATCGGAAAAAAAAGTGGAACTTCTCCTGGAGGAAGAGATTGAGATTGATGGCAGACCATGGTATGTTGGCCACAGCAGAGAATATGTGCGTGCAGTCATCAGCAAAACGGATGCACATAGGGTAAATGACCTTGTTACAGTAAAAGCAGTTGCTTTTGTCAGAGATCACATTTTGGAAACAAAAGAAGTGTAAGCTTATATATTATTTGATCTATGAGAAAAAATGTTCTGAAAATGTGTTCTTGTATTTTATATGGAATTATATTAAAATAAAAGGGAAATCTTATTAAGGACGTGAGTAAAATGGCAGAAAACAATTTAGGAAATACACAGTATTTCAGAACAAAACCGGATGCAGATCTTGAAGTAAAAGAGGTTCTGGATCTGGTCTACAATGCAATGGATGAAAAAGGATATAATCCGGTGAACCAGATCGTCGGCTATATTATGTCCGGAGATCCTACCTATATTACCAGTCATAAGGGTGCGAGAAGCATGATCATGAAAGTTGAGAGAGATGAGCTGGTAGAAGAACTTCTTAATGAATACATTAAGAATAAATCCTGGGAACGATAAGTGATGCGGATCCTGGGATTAGATTATGGTTCAAAGACCGTAGGTGTGGCAGTCAGTGACCCGTTGGGAGTGACTGCTCAGAGATTAGAGACAATCTGGCGAAAACAGGAAAATAAACTTCGCCGGACGCTTGCCCAAGTAGAAGAACTCGTGAAAGAGTACGAAATAGAAAAGATCGTTCTTGGATATCCTAAGAATATGAACAATACTGTCGGTGAGCGTGCAGAGAAAGCTCTGGAATTCGGGGAGATGCTTAAGAAGCGTACAGGCCTTGAAGTGATCATGTGGGACGAACGGCTGACAACAGTTTCGGCGGATCGGACCCTGATGGAGGCTGGTGTGCGCAGAGAGAATCGTAAAGAGTATCTCGACGGAATTGCAGCAGTATTTATTTTACAGGGATATCTGGATTCCCTTAAAATGTAACATAAAGGTGATAGTATGGAAAAAATCAGATTTCAGCTGGCCGATGGGACAGTAGAAGAGTTTTTTATTGAGGAACAGACAAGAATCGGAGGAGTATCGTATCTTCTTGTATCGGATTCTATGGAAGATGAAGCGTCTGCCTATATTTTGAAGGATGTATCGAAGGATACAGATCCGGAGGCCTGCTATGAAATGCTCGAAGATGAGGACGAACTGCAGGCTGTTTATAAAGTTTTTGAACAAATGCTTGAAGACGTGGATTTTGAAATGTAAGAAACATACTATAAGAAACAGGCGTCACTAGGAACGTAAGAATCAGTGACAGGCAGACTAAGAAGGAATGTGAGCGCATTCCTGCATTAGTGTGCCAAAATGTTTGATTCCAGAGGACACATGACAGGTGTTTTCTGCATTGCACAGAATATGGAGGTGCTTGATTGAGCGAAAATATAAATGAAAATGTGAGCGTAAATAAAGAAAGAGAAAATCACAGAGAAAATAATAAAACCAGAAAATATAACAGCCGAAATCGTAAACCAGGTGATAATAATACAAAGAAACCGATGGGAAAACAGAAAAATTTCCGTTATAAACAGCAGAAAACGAATAGCAGACATTATGAGAAACATTCTGACAGACAGGAAATAGCTGCTGCAGGAGAATTAGCAGCAGTGCAGCAGCCAAAGGCAGCAACGAAGCCGTTTTCCAGAAACAATAAAACACAACAGCCAAGAGGGAATGCGCGTCGTGGCCGTAAGGGTACTTCAAAACTGAAGATCATTCCGTTAGGTGGACTGGAACAGATTGGAATGAACATTACTGCTTTTGAGTATGAAGATAGTATTGTAGTTGTTGACTGTGGTCTTGCTTTCCCGGAAGATGATATGCTTGGTATCGATCTGGTCATCCCGGATGTTACTTATCTGAAAGAAAATATTTCCAAAGTAAAAGGCTTTGTGATCACACATGGACATGAGGATCATATCGGTGCGCTTCCTTATATCCTGAAAGAGGTTAATGTTCCGGTCTATTCGACAAAACTTACACTTGGACTGATCACAAATAAACTGAAGGAACACAACCTTGTACGTTCCACAAAACTAAAAGAAGTAAAACATGGACAGGTTATCAACCTTGGTGATTTTTCCATTGAATTTATCAAAACAAATCATAGTATCCAGGATGCTTCTGCACTCGCAATTTATTCACCTGCAGGAATTGTTGTCCATACAGGTGACTTTAAGGTGGATTATACACCGGTATTTGGTGATGCGATCGATCTGCAGCGTTTTGCCGAGATTGGTAAGAAAGGTGTACTTGCACTGATGTGTGACAGTACGAATGCAGAACGTCCGGGATTTACCATGTCAGAGCGTACGGTAGGACATGTATTCGATAATCTTTTTAATGAACACAAAAATGCACGAATCATCATTGCGACATTTGCATCTAATGTAGACCGTGTACAGCAGATTATTAATACCGCATATAAATTTGGACGTAAAGTAGCTGTAGAAGGACGAAGCATGGTCAATATCATTTCCGTTGCTTCTGAACTCGGATATCTTCGTATTCCGGAAAATACTCTGATAGAAATTGACCAGGTAAAAAATTATCCGGATGAAAAAGTTGTTCTGATCACAACAGGAAGCCAGGGTGAATCCATGGCGGCTCTTTCCAGAATGGCTGCGAATATCCACAAGAAGATTACAATTAAACCGAATGATACTATCATTTTCAGTTCAAATCCGATTCCTGGAAATGAGAAAGCCGTTTCCAAGGTTATCAATGAGCTGTCCATGAAGGGTGCAAAGGTTATTTTCCAGGATGTTCACGTATCCGGACATGCCTGCCAGGAAGAAATCAAACTGATCTATTCTCTGGTAAGACCAAAATATGCGATTCCGGTTCATGGTGAATACAGACATCTGACTGCACAGAAACATGTCGTAGAAGATCTTGGTATTCCGAAAGAGAATATCTTTATCCTTGCTTCCGGTAATGTTCTGGAGCTGGATGCAAACAGTGCAGCAGTTACCGGCTCTGTTCATACAGGTGCGATCTTTGTAGATGGTCTGGGGGTTGGTGATGTCGGTAATATCGTACTTCGTGACCGTCAGCATCTGTCAGAGGATGGTATCATGATTGTTGTTATGACACTTGAACGCCACAGCAATGTGGTTCTTGCCGGACCGGATATTGTATCCAGAGGATTTGTCTATGTAAGAGAGTCCGAGGATCTGATGGAAGATGCAAAAGAAGTCGTAGAAAATGCGTTAGATTCCTGTCTGGAACGTAACATTACAGATTGGGGCAAGATCAAGAATACAGTAAAAGATGCACTCAGTGATTTCCTGTGGAAGCGAACAAAGAGAAGTCCGATGATCCTGCCGATCATTATGGAGGCATAAATAACATGGATGCTGTAAACAGAAACATTCATCTTCTTCTGAATTCTATCCAGAAGAGCGATGTGTACAGAACTTACAAGAAACAGGAGGCAATCCTGGAAAAAAATCCGGAACTGGTCTCGAGAGTGCAGCATTTCCGGTCAGATAACTTCCGGCTTCAGAATGAAGAAAGAGGAAATTTGCTTCAGGATGCGGAACAGCTGGCACGAGAATCAGCAGAACTTCGAAGAAATCCGGAGGTAAATGCTTATCTTGATGCGGAACTGGCACTTTGCAGGATGATGCAGCAGATTTGTAAGACATTGACAGATGGAATTGAGATCAAGGTGCCGGAAATCTGAGCAGTGCAGTTTGATGAGATATAATCAGTACACAGAAAGGAGCAGATATGGGAGATACCAAAGACCGGGTAGGTGCGGCTGGAGTGATCGTTGCAGGAGGATTTTTTAAAATAGCTTTGTATGTTTGTGTGGCTGTCCTCGTGATCTGGATCGGTAAGGTTACCTACCAGTTTGGGTATAACGTTTTTAACCAGCAGGCGATGAACCCGGGAGAAGGACAGGAAGTAACTGTTGTGATCAAAGAAGATGCAACAAGTTATGATATCGCAAAGACATTAAAGAGTAAAGGACTGATCGAGGATACGCTGGTGTTCTGGGTACAGGAAAAACTTTCAAATTACAGTGGGAAAATGAAACCAGGCACATATCTACTCAGTACTGCCTATACACCAAATAGGATCATGGGAATTCTTGCAGGTGATGCAGAGCAGGAAGGAGCAACTTCGTGATCGTAGAAGAGAGAATGCGTACGTTTATTAATTCCCTTGATGCAGGGAACACTCCATTTCTTGATGAACTGGAGTGTTCTGCGTTGTCTGAGGGAGTTCCGATCATTCGTAAGGAGATGCAGAGCTTTATAAAGACACTGCTGGCACTTAAGAAGCCGCAGCGTATTCTGGAAGTGGGGACAGCCGTTGGCTTCTCCACACTTCTTATGTGTGAGTACAGTCAGCCTGAAATGCATATCACAACGATTGAAAATTATGAAAAGAGAATTCCAAAGGCAAGGGAGAATTTCCGAAGAGCCGGCCGTGAGTCGCAGATTACCTTTTTGGAAGGAGACGCAGGGCAAATTCTGAAAGAACTTTCGGGATCATATGATCTGATTTTTATGGATGCGGCCAAGGGACAGTATATTCACTGGCTGCCGGATGTGGTGCGGCTGCTTGCCCCGGGCGGAGTCCTGATGTCAGATAACGTACTTCAGGAGGGCGAGCTGATTGAATCCCATTATCTTGTGGAACGAAGAAACCGTACAATTTACAAGCGTATGAGAGAGTATTTGTATGAACTGAAACACCATCCACAGCTTATGACAAGTATTATTCCGCTGGGAGACGGCGTGTCTTTGAGCGTTAAGGAGGAAGCATGAGAAATATAGAGTTACTGGTACCTGCAAGCAGTCTTGAAGTACTGAAAATAGCCGTTGTATTTGGTGCAGATGCGGTATATATAGGTGGAGAAGCATTTGGCCTCCGCGCAAAAGCCAAGAATTTTACACATGAAGATATGGCAGAGGGAATTGCGTTTGCACATGAACATGGAGTAAAGGTTTATGTGACAGTAAATATTCTGGCGCATAATGATGACCTTCCGGGAGTCAGAGAATATCTGCAGGAGCTGAAAGAACTGAAACCGGATGCACTGATCATTGCAGACCCGGGAATTTTTACCTATGCCCGTGAAATTTGTCCGGAAATAGAATGCCATATCAGTACACAGGCAAACAATACAAACTATGAGACATACCGTTTCTGGTATAAGCTCGGCGCGAAACGTGTCGTAACGGCAAGGGAACTTTCTTTGAAAGAAATCCGTGAGATCCGTGAACATATTCCGGATGATATGGAAATCGAGACTTTTGTTCATGGAGCAATGTGTATTTCTTATTCCGGAAGATGCCTGCTCAGCAATTATCTGGTTGGAAGAGATGCGAATCAGGGGGCATGCACACATCCGTGTCGTTGGAAATATTCTATTGTGGAAGAAAAACGTCCTGGTGAATATATGCCGGTATTTGAGAATGAGAGAGGAACTTATATCTTCAACTCCAAGGATCTCTGTATGGTAGAGCATATGGATGATATCCTGAACAGTGGTATCGACAGCCTGAAGATTGAAGGACGCATGAAGACTGCTCTTTATGTGGCAACTGTTGCAAGAACTTATCGCAAGGCAATTGATGATTATATGGAGGCTCCGGAAAAATATAAGGCAAATATGTCCTGGTATCAGGAACAGATTTCCAATTGTACGTACCGTCAGTTTACGACAGGATTCTTTTATGGCAAACCAGATGAACATACGCAGATTTATGACAACAATACGTATGTAAAAGAATATACTTATCTGGGATATGCAGAAGAAGTTGATGAAAATGGTTTCGCACATATTACGCAGAGAAATAAGTTTACTGTTGGTGAGATGATTGAGATCATGAAACCGGATGGCAGAAATATCACAGCAACCGTTCGTGCAATCTATGATGAAGATGGAAATTCTGTAGAAAGTGCACCGCATCCACAGCAGAAACTTGCCGTAGACCTTGGAACAGAGATTGAAAAGTATGATCTCCTTCGAAGGGCCGAGGCATAAAATACAGACGAATCTGTAAAACAGAACTTAGAATAAAAAGAGAGCAGATATCCTCATGAGAAGTGATATCTGCTCTTTTTTTATTTAATGAAAAATTTAGCGACTGCGCACAGGGGCATTCATAACAAGCTGAGCGTTGGCGTTCCACTGACTACCATTTACAGGGGCTGCCATAACCTGAATTTTAGTTACTTTACTGCGATATTTCCATTTCGCAAGAGACGTTTTTAAACGGACAGTTTGATCAGCAGGTACAGTTCTGGCACATTCGAAGATATGTTTTCCACTGTAAAAGCGCAATTTGATCTGTACATATCCATTCTGTGCACCACTTGCGCGGAGCGTTGTGCAGAAATTTGGATATGATTTAAAGGAAAGACTGCGCTTCATTTTTTGCGAGAATCCCCATAAACTGTTTTTGTTTCGTCGGATATCATGAAGAGCAGTAAAGGTATTTCCTGTTTTATGTGAAGTTGTAACAGCACCATAAGGAGACCAGCTCTGATATATGGAAGCACCGCGGCGATATGCATTTACCTGTTCAAGTGCTCCGATGGTACAGTTTGATTTGTTATAGAGTTTGGAACTGTATGAAGGGATCAGCGATTTCCAGTTGCTGACACCGATCGAGGATGGAATAAATGCGGTTTCGGAAGCAGAACGACTGCTGTCCATATATTTAAAGACACTCCAGGATCTTTTCTTTGTGTTGGCAGATTCAAAATCAGCAGATCTGGCGTCGGTTGTCCATAATCCAAGATTCAGTCCCTGTTTGATCTCTTCTTTGTGGTCGATCTGACGATGAATGATCAGTGAGTCGATCATATTATCTGATTCAGCAAGAAGGTAACTGTAGGCAACCGCAGCTGCCTGCAGATTTTCAACATTGTGTTTTCTCTGAACAGAAGTATAACCGGTCTCGGACAGAATGATCCTTGTTTTTGAACCATATTTCTGACGTATATAGCTGGTCAGCAGGCGGATATTTCCCATATTGATCACAGGCGTTGTAAGTGATTTGGTGAGCTGCCCGTTTGTATTCGCCCAGAAACGAGGCTCTGTCAGTGGAGAACTGTATGGGTGATATGCAAGGTTCCATTGCAGATTTCCACCGGCACGTATCTTTGAAGCAAAAGAATCCAGCATTTTTCGTGAAGCAAAGGTTCCATTCACATAATTTGTATTCCACAGATGATCAAGTGAAATATAAACTCTTGCATTAGAATAAACACTGACCAGTGTATTATAGGCAAGACGAAACTGATCTGCATAAATCTGAGAATACTGTCTCAGTGTCTGGGAACCGGCGTAATTATAAGTGTTGTAATTATTGACTTCATTTCCGATAATCCAGTTGGAAATCTGTCCGTATTTTTTTGTGGAAGTACTGTAACGTCTGGCCAGAAAATTCAGTGTTGCCTGCAGCTGCTTTCTCGCAGAACGGTCTTTGGTATTCCAGGCATAAAAAGCATGTCCCTGCTGGCGTCCCTGTGGATAGATCAGGCTGGTCAGGTCACTGCGCCAACTCAGAAGCAGAACAGCAGAATTTACAGATGAAGTGGAATTCAGTGCAAGCAGCTGTCTGTCGTAATAAGAGACAGAATCTTTTACAAACCAGTAAGTTTGTCCCTGGTATTTCCAGGAGTAAGAGTACCTGGAATTTTGAAGTGCCGGTGGTGCGATCAGCTGACTGAAATCAATATTGATCACAGAATTTCGTACATTCAGTTCTTCCGCATCTTCCATCATGTCAGCATTGACCTGAAGTCCCTTTTTGGAGATGGACTTTGGAAAACGATATCGATATTTGGCCAGTGCACCGGGGTTGGAAATAAATCTGCGTGTGCTGATATAAGTATATTTCCCACTGGAATTCCGAGAAGCGACAGCAAAACCGGAATTCAGAAGGTTGACACCACCGGAGTTTAATTTACAGGTAAATGTCACTTTTTTTGATTTTTTACAGGATGCTACTGGCCTGGCCGACATGCCCGGAGTCAGTGCAAAAAGGTAACAGCGAGATCCGGATATTTTACGTGGATTTGCCGTGACAGCGGTTACGCGGACTTTGCTTTTTCCTGAAATCTTACAGCTGCTGATCGTTACAGGCCGTGAGGCTGCAGAGACTGAAGCGGGTGCAAAACCTGTTCCGATCAAAACAGTACAGAGCAGAAGAATCATCAGTTGTTTCAATAGTTTGTGCATATATACAAAGCCTGATCGTTCAGTTGTATCTGTCATATGAATAGAAAACCTCCTTCCGACTGAAGACATCTCAGTCTGTTTCTAATTTTAGAGTATTTCTGACAGAAAATCAACCGAAGAGAGTTTTTAATTTTTTTAATGCGTTTTTTTCGATTCTGGAGACATAGGAACGACTGATATGAAGCTGATCGGCGATTTCACGCTGTGTCATTTCGTTGTTTTCAAACAGTCCATAACGACAGCAGATGACCTGGTATTCTTTTGGTGTCAGGATATCCTTCATAGAAGAAAAAAGAAATCGTATATCCTGACGGGTAGAATATTCTTCTACGATATCCACCGGCGGACTTTCGATAATATCCAGCAGACTGATCTCATTTCCCTCTTTGTCTGTTCCGATCGGTTCATAAAGAGAAACTTCACGTGAACATTTTTTTCTTGCACGCAGCATCATAAGAAGTTCGTTATCAATACAGCGGGCGGCATAAGTGGACAGCCTGGCAGAACGTTCTGAATTGAAGGTGGAAATAGCCTTGATCAGTCCGATCGTACCGATAGAGATCAGGTCTTCCAGTTCTTCTCCGTTTCCCTGATATTTTTTTGCAACATGGGCAACCAGACGAAGATTACGTTCGATCAGAATACGTTTTGCTTCCGGATCCCCTTCCTGGCAGCGTCTGAGGCAGAGCCGTTCCTCTGCTGCGGTCAAAGGTTTCTGAAAAGTTTTCAAATATCCACCTCAAAAGGGGCTTCTATATAGAATATGTCAGAGGCTGGAGCAACGTGCTTTTCCCATAAAATTATATGATTTGCGTATCCTCAGGATGTAGTGTATAATAAATTTTATATGAGAAAAATACACTTTCAAGGATAATCAGGTGAACTATTTTGAAAAAAAAGATAGAACAGATACTCAATGGAAAATTCAAATATGATCAGCCGGAACTCCTTTTTTCAAAAGAAAAACTGGAGATAAAGATCAAAGCAGGAACGACTACACAGGGGGAGCTGTATCTTGGAACGGAGAACAATGATAAGATACAGGGATATATTACTTCCTCAGATCGAAGATTTGTTCCGGGAAACAGTCGGTTTTCGGGGACAACCGTACGGCTGCCTTATGGAATTGACGCAGTGGGAATGCAGGCTGGTGATATATGCAGAGGCTGGCTCTGTGTGACTTCCAGTATAGGAGAGTACAAGCTTCCGTTTGCAATTGAGGCAATAAAAGAAGAAATCATAAGTTCTGTAGGAAAAGTTGATGATATGCAGACATTTTGCGAGATTGCCAGAAAAGATTTTCGAGAAGCTTATCATCTTTTTACCGAAAAAGATTTTTGTATGATGTTCAGGAAAGCAGACAAAAAGCAGAAAGCGTTGTATGCAGGTCTGTCCGGACAGCCGGTAACTTATCAGCATCTGGAGGAATTTCTGATCAGTCTGAAGGAAAAAGATTCTGTTTCCGTATCCTTAAAACTACCGCAGCAGAATTTTATAATGTAGAAGAAGATATGCAGGAATCTTTTGAGATACACAGAAGCGGATGGGGACATCTTCGCCTTGAGATCGAGACAAAGGGGGAGTTCCTGGAGCCAGAGCGTCATGTGATAACGGATGAGGATTTTATTGGAAGCAGTGTTCAGATCAACTATCTTGTTCATGCAGATCAGTTAAAAAGAGAAAATCACATAGGCGAGATCATTGTAAGAAGTCCGTATCAGGAACTGACGTATCATGTCCTTGCATCGAGGGGAGCGCGCATTCATATTGATGTACACAGAGAAGAAAAAAGGCACAAACTTGCACTTGTGAAGGATTATCTTGAATATCAGGAAAACAGGATCAATTTTCAGACATGGAAAGAAAATGCAGGGTTTGAATTAAATCAGCTGAGGGAAGCAGGCTGCGAATATCCGGAGTACCAGTTCCTGGAGGCATATATGGCACATCTGGACGGAAAAGATGATGTGGCAAAAAAAAATTCCTCAAGAATTTTCACGGTAAAGAATTTACAAGAGAAGAACTGGAAACAGCCGGAACTTATCTCTATCTCTGTACAGTGACCGGTTTGTATAAGGATCGGGGACAGGCAGTATGGAAATTGCAGAATTTTTTCAGGCAGAAAGAGGACAGTTTCCAGCTTTTGTGGCTGTTGCTTCAACTTGACAGTACATATCGTACCACACCATCGAAAGTACTGTTCATGATGGAAGAACTATATGAAAAAGGCTGTACAAGTCCGCTTCTTTATATAGAAGCCTGGAAGATGATCAGTGAGGATGTTTCTCTGCTTCATCGTCTTACCCCGTTCTGGATGCAGGTATTCTGCTATGCTGGTAAACATGATCTGCTTACCGAAGAGCTTGTGATGCGTATGGCATATCTCTCCGGATATGAAAAAAAATTCTATGGAAGTCTGTATCAGGCGCTTGCAGCCGGATATGAGAAATTTTCATCAGATGATGTGCTGGAGGCTGTCTGCAAATATATCATGAAGGGGGAACCACGCAGACCGGTATATTTCAAATGGTTCTCGCTTGCGGTAAGCAGAGGATTACGTATCACCAGATTATTTGAATATTATGTGGAAACCATGGATATTACATATAGAAGACAGCTGCCGAAGCCGCTTCTGATGTATTTTGCGTACAATGACAATTCACTTGGTGATGCACGCAAGGCTTATGTATATGCGAGTGTGATCGCATTTAAAGAAAAGATCCGAAAACATATGAAAATTATAAGGATAATCTGGAACGGTTTGCCTATCGCAAACTCAGAGAAGGACAGATGGATGAAAATTATGCGATCCTGTATCAGGAATTCCTGTTTGATCCGGTAAGCGCTGAAGATGGAGAAGCAATCGCTCCGAAGATGTTTACCTATCGTCTGTACTGTGATGACAGCAAAATCCGACAGGTGATCGTGCGGCACAGTCAGTTTGCAGAGGAAGAAATCTACCCTTGCAATAAAGGAATTGCATATCCGAGAATTTATACAGATGATGCGGTGATCCTGTTCCAGGATGATAAGCAGAGACGTTATGTTTCTACAATCCCATACAATCTTACAAAGCTCACAGATGAAAGCAAGGCAGTACCGGAACTTCTGGAACTGGGAGTCAGAGAACGGGGACTTCTGCTGTATTATTGCGAATCGACAACGCTGAATGCGGATAATCTGGAGTATTTTCAGAGTCTGGCAGAACTTGAGGACTGTACAGAAGAGTATAGAAATTCTGTAAGAAAACAGATTCTGGATTACTATGCTGCGAATGTTCAGGATCAGAAGCTTGATAAATATCTTGAAAAAATGGATTTCCGTCAGTATGCACAGGTTGACCGTACGACACTGCTTGAAGTATTGATCACCAGAAGAATGTTTCGTCAGGCAATGGTGATTGTAGAAGAATTTGGTTATGAAGGACTGGATCTGAGCTGCCTTCTCAAGATGACAAGCCGGATGATCCTGAAAAGTGACATGGCAGAAGATGACGAACTTCTGGCACTGGCATCCGAGGTTTACCGGAAGGGTAAATATGATGAAGTGATCCTGCATTATCTTATGCTGTATCGGTTTGGACCACTGGATGAACTTATTTCGATATGGAAGAGTGCCAGAGGATTCGAAATGGATACGTATGATCTGGAAGAAAAAATCTTAAGTCTTCTGATCTTTACGGAAGATTACCGTAAAGAGGGGGAAGCTGTACTGGAATCTTATGTGAAGCAGTCCGGAAAAGAACGAATCACAGGAGCATACCTTACACTGGTTTCTTATGGCGTTTTTGTCAGAGAATATACAATGAGTACGTTCATCAGAAGCAGGCTGGAATATGCATTTACCAGTAAGTGGCCGGTTAATCTTATCTGCAGACTGGCGCTTCTGCAGGAAATTTCCAGAGAAAAAGATCCAAAACCGGAATATGTGGGAATAGCACAGAGCATACTGGAAGAGTGTGCAAAAGAAAATCTGAAATTTGCGTTTTTCCGCAAACTCTCACCGGAACTTTTGAGTCCATATCAGTTGGATGACAAAACATTTGTGGAATGTCGTGCAGTACCTGGGGCAAAGGTTACGTTGTTTTACAGACTGGATACCGGACTTGGAGCAGAGACAGCATATAAATGCGAACCTTTGAAAGAAATGTATCAGGGCATATTTGTAAGGACATTTACTTTGTTTTACGGGGAGACACTGCAGTATTATTTCCAGATCGATGAGGGCGATAAAGACAATACAAAGAAGACTTCGGAACGCAGCGTTTCAATGAAAAAAGTCGAGGGTGCCTCTGGAAGCAAGTATCAGATGCTGAATCAGATGTTGTCTGCAAGAAGACTGGACAAAATGCAGGAAGTGACAGACAGTCTGAAAGATTATCTCAGACAGGAACAGTATGTGAAAAACATGTTTAGCATAGAGAAGGAAAGCGGAAGATGAATGAAACAAGAGACTTGATAATAGGAATTGATTTTGGAAAAGAATATTCTCAGATCTGTTATTATGACCGCAAGGCAGAGGAACCGCGTTCACTTCCCGTAAAAGTGGGAAGCAGCCAGTTTGAAATGCCGACCTGTCTTTGCCTGCGCCCAGACCGCAAGACATATTGTGCGGGATTGGAAGCAGAATATTTTGCAAGAGAAAAAGGTGGATTTCTCGCTGGAAACCTTTATGAGATATCAGCACAGAACGGACCGGTAGCGGTTGGAGGTGAAAAAAAAAGAAGCATGGGAGCTTCTTGCACATTATCTGCATGAGATGCTGAAACTTACAGGGATTGCGGAAGTAGAAAAAAACATCCGGAGTCTGTCGATTGCCATGGACAGTCTGAATGCTGTACAGGTAGAAAATCTTCAGCGGGCATGCAGAGAACTGGGAATCCCGGAAGAACGTACGATTCTTCTGGATTATGAAGAGAGTTTTTATTATTATGTTATGACACAGAAGATAGAAACCTGGAACAGAAGTGTAGGCTGGTACAGCTTTGAACAGCAGAAGGTAAGTTTTCGACGCATGTCCATGAATTCAGGAACACGACCGGTACTGGTACATCTGGAAGAGCCTGTTACAACGACTCTGAGTGCGAAGGTAGAGGAGCGGGATGCAGAATTCTATACATTTATCAAGAACACACTTGGTAAAGAATTGTATTCCAGTATTCAGATCAATGGAGAGGGATTTGACCAGGAATGGGCACAGAAATCTGTGAAGCTGTTATGTTATCAGAGAAGAAAAGTTTTTTATGGAAATAACCTGTTTGCAAGAGGAGCCTGCAGCGCAGGAGCAGAACGGGTGATCAATCATGACCTGAAAGACTATCGTTATATGAGCAGTTCGCTGGTACTTTCTGATGTTGGAATGGAGCTGCGTGTCATGGGAGCACCGGCTTATTATCCGTTGATCGAATCAGGCAGAAACTGGTATGAAAGTAATGCATATGTCGAGCTGATCCTGGATGGAACGAAGGAACTTGTTTTTATTGTAGATACAATGGGCGAGGCAAAAAAGAAACGGATCGCAATGGCATTGCCGGGGCTGCCGGAGAGACCAGAGCGGACAACGAGACTTGGTGTGAATCTGCAGTATACTTCACAGGATGAATGCAGGGTTACAGTAAAGGATCTTGGATTTGGTGAGATGTTTCCATCAAGTGGCAAAGAGTGGACAGAAACGACCAGATGGCAGGAGGAGACAAAGTGAGCGGATATATACTGTGTCAGACAAAACGGGCAAAGCTGCCTTATTTCATAGAAAATATCAGTACCAATGTGTATTCCATTGAAGAACTCTGCTATTATCTGTATCATAATCTGTATCTGATCGACCAGACGATCATGAATGAAGGATTGTGCAGCTGGATACAGGAGGAACTGGAACTTCCGGCACTGGCAGCCAAACTTCGTTCCAAGATCAGCAAATTTGCAAGTGCGGAAGATATTGTTTATCCGGTATTTAAAGAAATCAATTATCTGACATATGAAGAACTGAAAGAACTGAATGTACGTCTGCAGAAGATGAATGAAGAAACTCCGGCAATGCGTGAGAAACAGAAGGCAGATGCATTAATGGAGAATGAAATGTATGTACATGCGATACAGGTTTACCAGAATCTTCTGGAAAGGGAAGATCTTGAGGAAATCCGTGAGGGGATGACAGAAAAAGTGTACCACAATCTTGGCTGTGCTTACAGTTATCTGTTTCAGATGGAAAAAGCTACAGAGTATTTTCGAAAAGCATACGAGGGAAGCAGGAGCCGGGAGGCACTGGAAGCTTATCTGATCGCTTTTGGAATGACAAGAACATCTTCAGAATATGAAAAAATGGCAAAATCAATAGGGACAGAGAAGGAAGTTCTGCAGAATATCCGAGAGAGACTTCAGGAGTTTTCCAAAACACCGGAGCTGGTGGTGAATAAGACAAATATGGACGAAATACTCACCAGACTGACACGAGAATATCACAGAAGTACGGGTTCGTGAAAATTGTAACAATGTATACAGTTTTTTTGCACGATTATAGTAGACGAAACAGATTTAATCTGTTAAACTAGACTTATAATTTGGGTTTGGTAATACCACCCAAAAAGATTAGGAGGAATTTATCATGTTAGTAAACGCTTCAGAAATGTTGAAAAAAGCAAAAGCTGGTCACTATGCAGTAGGTCAGTTCAACATTAACAACCTTGAGTGGACAAAAGCAATCCTGCTTACAGCACAGGAACTCAACTCTCCGGTTATCCTTGGTGTATCCGAAGGTGCAGGAAAATACATGACAGGTTATAAGACTGTTGTTGGTATGGTGAAAGGAATGCTCGAGGAACTCAATATCACAGTTCCGGTTGCACTTCACCTGGATCACGGCAGCTACGAAGGATGCCTGAAATGCGTAGAAGCCGGTTTCACATCTATCATGTTTGATGGTTCCCATTATCCGATCGAAGAGAACGTAGAAAAAACAAAAGAACTGGTTAAGATCGTTGCAGAGCATGGAATGTCTCTGGAAGCAGAAGTTGGTTCTATCGGTGGCGAAGAAGATGGTGTAGTAGGTATGGGTGAATGTGCAGATCCTAAGGAATGCAAGATGGTTGCAGATCTTGGTATCGACTTCCTTGCAGCAGGTATCGGTAACATCCACGGTAAATACCCGGCTAACTGGAAAGGTCTGAGCTTTGAGACACTGGATGCTATCCAGAAGCTGACAGGAGATATGCCACTTGTACTTCACGGTGGTACAGGTATCCCGGCAGACATGATCAAGAAAGCAATCGACCTTGGTGTATCCAAGATCAATGTTAATACAGAATGCCAGCTTGCATTCGCAGCAGCTACACGTAAATATATCGAAGAAGGCAAGGACGAGCAGGGTAAAGGATTTGACCCACGTAAACTTCTTGCTCCAGGAACTGAAGCAATCAAAGCTACAGTTAAAGAAAAAATGGAACTTTTCGGATCCGTTAACAAAGCCTGAGAAGTACACTTTTTATAGGTGGAAAAGAATAAAGGAATCAGTGTCTCCGGACACTGGTTCCTTTTTTGGCATTTTCATGGTAAGATGTTTCTATGGCAGAAAATAAGACTATTAATAAAGAACAAAACAGAACAGAGAACAATGAAATTGTGATCATGAATTTTTCCGGAATTTACAAAGAACAGCAGTTTTACCGGAACCATGCAGAAATGCAGGAAGATATATCCTGGTTGGAGGTACAGGATTTACCGGGAAGTAACTGTTACTGTGATGAGGAAGCGAAAAACCGGATACTGGATGATATAAAGAACTATACGGGAAATGGCATACATTTCATTGACTCAGGAAATTATCATTATGTAAGCCGGCTGTGGCTGTCAAAGATGGAACATCCATTCCGGCTTCTGGTATTTGATAATCATACGGATATGCAACTGCCGGCCTTTGGAGGCCTTTTATCCTGTGGTGGATGGATTGCGGCATCTTTGGAAGAAGTACCGATGCTGCAAGAGGTAATTCTTGTTGGACCGGATGAAGAGGCCTATATGCAGGTTGAACCGGATTTCAGCAGAAAGTACAGTTTTTGTCCAGAGAAAAGTTTGCTGGCAATGACAGGTGAGGAAAAGAATACAATTTTTTCAGGAATCTGCGTGCAGATCTTCCAATGTATATTTCCGTGGATAAAGATGTGCTGTGTACAGCAGATGCGTCAACAACATGGAGCCAGGGTGATATGAGCCTTGAGAAACTTCAAAAGTTTCTGGAAATCGTGCTGCAACAACAGCAGATTTTGGGAATGGATATCTGTGGAGAATGTGATCCTGATGCATGCGAGAGAAATCTATTGAATGACAGGGCGAATCAGAAACTTCTTGAATTGTGGAAAAAATACTTTCCGCAGATCCGGGAGAGGAGACAGGATATATGAGAAATGAACTGTTTACTATAGGACCACTGACGGTATATGGATATGGATTCATGATTGCAGTGGGCGTGATCGCTGCATGGATTATTACGAATCGACGTGCAGAGAAACAGAAACTGGATCATGAGCATGTATTTTCTCTTGTGATCTGGTGCCTGTTGGGAGGACTGTTCTGTGCAAAGATTTTATTCTGGATCACGGAATGGAAAAGTATTGTACAGGATCCACATTATATTCTGGATACGATTTCAGATGGATTTGTTGTATATGGAGGTATTATCGGCGGGATTCTGGCAGGCTGTCTGTATTGCTTTATCAAAAAGACAGATTTCTGGAAATATTTTGATCTGGTGATGCCATCTGTAGCACTTGCACAGGGATTTGGAAGGATTGGATGTCTGTTGGCAGGCTGTTGCTATGGCCGTGAGACAAATAGCATATTTTCTATTACATTCCAGAATTCGGATTTTGCACCGAACCATGTGGCATTGATTCCGACACAGATTTATTCCAGTGTGCTGGATTTTCTGCATTTTGGAATCCTTCTTTATATTGCACGTCATAAAAAAAAGGATGGACAGGTGGCTGCCTGCTATCTGATCTTTTACAGCATCGGCAGGTTTGTCCTGGAATTTTTCCGGGGTGATCTGATTCGAGGAAGTGTAGGAATGCTTTCTACTTCGCAGTTTATCAGTTTGTTTATCCTGGTGGCAGGAATACTGATACTGGTGATCCGATCAAAGAAGAAAACAGCAACCGATCTATAAAAGCATTTGATTGTCATAAAAAATGATCTGTATTCATAGGCTGATAGGGAAGACCGAAATGACCGGAGCGTGAGTATAATGCCTGTACCGGCACAGAATCAACAGTATGAAAATTTTATTATCCGATATAAACAGAATACACATGGTGGTTTTGATTATGAGTCTGATGAGACCTTTCAGATCGTAAATGATCTGTTCGGGATTTTGTATGTACCGATGCAGGAGGTGCCGGAACTGGAACTGAGTAGTTATTCCTACTCATCCATACCACGGTGCTATACATATATGGATACAGGTGCATTGAGTACATCTGGGGTGACAAGGCTGCATAATCATCCATATCTCAAATTACAGGGAAAGGGAACTCTGGTTGCGGTTATTGATTCCGGAATCGATTATCTTCATCCGGCATTTCATAATGGCGTGCAAAGTAAGATTTTTAGTATCTGGGATCAAACACTGGAAGGCGGAGCGGATGGCAGAATTCCGTTTGGCAGAGAGTTCGGCCGACAACAGATCGAACAGGCTCTAGCATCAGAAAATCCCTGGGAAATTGTGCCTTCCAGTGATACAAATGGACATGGGACGAGAAGTGCAGCAACGGCTGCCGGATATCGGATTGAAAAAGATAATTTTTGCGGGGCAGCGCCAGAGGCAGAAATTGTAATTGTGAAGCTGAAGCAGGCAAAAAATTATCTTCGGGATTTTTATCTTTTACCGCGAGATATCGATATTTTTCAGGAAGATGATATTATGCTGGCAATTTCTTATGTGCTGTTTATCGCCCAGGAACAGCAGATGCCACTTTCCATTTGCATAGGTCTTGGAACAAGTATGGGGGCACATCAGGGAGAGGGACCGTTGAATGAATATATAAACAGTATTGCAGCATTTACACAGAACGCAGTATCTGTTCCTGCCGGAAATGAAGGAACGGCCAGACACCATTATTTGAGAGAATTTGGACCGAATGATACAGAAGATACTGTAGAACTACGAGTTGGTGACCGGGAGAGTGCCAGAGGATTTATGACAGAATTCTGGGGAGACTCTCCCGGTTCTTATTATATGACGATTCAGTCACCGACAGGGGAAAAACTGTCAGTCAGCACAGCTTTAAAGAACAGAACGCAGGAACTGTCTTTTGTATTTGTAGAAACAAAAGTACTGGTGAATTATGTGCCAATTGAAAGAAGAACAGGAAACACGCTGATCTTTATTCGATTTCAGCATCCAGCATCGGGAATCTGGAAGTTTCTGGTGGAAGAGAAAATACCGGGAAAAAGCAGGTTTCATATATGGCTTCCGGTAAGAGGGATGATTTCTGATGAAACCTATTTTTTGCAGTCATCACCGGATTATACGGTCACTGCTCCTGGAGATACTGAAGATGCGATGACCGTCACAGCATATCAGCATCGGGATAACAGCCTGTTCATTCAGGCAGGCCGTGGATACAATGCAGAAAATATCGTAAAACCCGATTTTGCTGCTCCAGGGGTAGGAATTCTGACGGCTTCAATCGGTCCGGGAAAGGAGTTTGCACCGGCTACCGGAACAAGTCTTGCAGCCGCACAGACGGCGGGGATCGCAGCACTCCTTTTTGAGTGGGCACTGGTCCGGGGAAATGAGCCATATTTTACTGGAAACAGTGTAAAACACTATCTGAGCAGAGGTGCAGTGCGAGAGGCTGGGGAGGTCTATCCCAACCCGGACTGGGGATATGGCAGAGTAGACTTGTATCATACGTTTGAGTTGCTGACGTGAGAAGATAGGATTGGTTAAATATTGTTTAGCTAATTTGAGTATTGAGAAAAAGTATACAAAAAAAGACAGTAAACTTTAGTATCTATGACAGCAAAATATTTAAGGCTTACGAATTGTTTTTGAGCCTTAAATTTGTTATAATTACTAAAAAAATAAGACTGTTCGAGCAATTACAGTCAGAAAAAGGATTTTCAATACACAGATGAGAAAACAATATTGAAAACCGGGCAGGAGGAATCATGAAAAGAGGTAGTATTTTTGAACTGAATGGTATCCCGAAGTTTCAGGAAGCACTTCCGCTAGCACTACAGCATGTCGTTGCCATGATCGTAGGATGTGTAACACCGGCAATCATTGTGGCAGGTGCTGTTGGCGGAAATAGCCTGAGTGCAAAAGACAGAGTCATCCTGATACAGGCATCTCTGGTTGTATCCGCATTGTCAACCCTGATTCAGCTTTTTCCGATTGGAAAGAAGAATGGTTTTACTTTAGGTTCAGGACTGCCGATGATCATGGGGGTAAGTTTTGCTTATGTACCAAGTATGCAGGCAATTGCAGAAGGTTATGGAATCAGTTCGATTCTTGGTGCGCAGATCATAGGTGGCATTGTTGCTTTTGTTATGGGAATCCTGGTAAAAAAAATTCCGGGTATTTTTTCCACCACTGATCACAGGAACAGTTGTCTTTACCATTGGACTTTCCCTGTATCCGACAGCAATTAACTATATGGCGGGCGGAACAAGTAACCCTGATTATGGTTCATGGCAGAACTGGGTGGTTGCTTTTCTGACTCTTGCCGTTGTTACTGCACTGAATCATTTTGGAAAGGGAATCCTGAAGCTTGCTTCGATACTGATCGGTATTCTCGTAGGATATGTGGTGTCGATTCCTTTTGGAATGGTAAATCTTTCAAGTGTCGGAGAAGCAAAAGTATTTCAGCTTCCACAGTTTATGCATTTTGGAATCCATTTTGAGATTTCTGCATGCGTTGCGATCGGGCTTCTGTTTGCCATTAATTCTGTACAGGCCATCGGAGATTACTCTGCGACAACGATTGGAGCAATGGACAGAGTTCCGGAGGACAGAGAACTGCAGAACGGCATCATGGCGTATGGCGTGACAAATATTCTGGGGGCATTGCTCGGAGGACTTCCGACAGCGACTTACAGTCAGAATGTTGGTATCGTAACAACGACTAAAGTTATCAATCGCTGGGTACTTGGACTGGCTGCAGCAATTCTTGGAGTTGCCGGAATCGTACCGAAATTTTCGGCACTTCTTACCACTATTCCGCAATGTGTACTCGGAGGAGCAACTGTTTCTGTGTTTGCTTCGATAGCTATGACAGGAATGAAGCTGGTTGCATCAGCAGAAATGGATTACAGAAATTCTTCCATTGTCGGACTTGCCGCTGCAATTGGAGTTGGTGTCTCTCAGGCATCTGCTGCACTTGCCAGTTTCCCGGACTGGGTAACTACTATTTTTGGAAAATCACCGGTGGTGCTTGCAACGCTGATCGCTGTTGTTCTGAATATTATTCTTCCGAAGAGCCGCGATGAAAAAAAACACGAAAAAGAATTAAAGAAAGAAGTAAAAGAAAAGATCCAGCAGGATCATGAAGAATTTGAACAGGAATAATAAAATCTCCACTCTCTGTCAATCGGGAGTGGAGATTTTGGACTTTATAAGAAATTACTTTGTAATATTCCAATAAAGCCCCAAACGCTCCGAGAGGATGCATTTTATTTTCGGTATACGAATTTTGGCAGACCGTCCTCGCCGAGAGGAACCTCTATATTTCCCTGAATGAGCGGACGGGCGTAACGGATGAAATCTTCTGTGACATCATGTCCGTCAGAAGTGATCCATGTAAGTGGAACTGTTTTTTCTTCATTGCAGATTGCGTTGACATCTTCAAGTCCGCATACCATCTGATAATTACCTTCAGAGTCTGTCTGGCGGATAAAAGATACCATTTTGCCTGTTTCACCGTTAAGAGCAGCCTGAACACCAAACTTTCCTGCAGTTATGGCTTCCTTCTGGTCTGTGGCAGAAATCAGAGATGCAGAGCAGCGCTGACTGACATTCAGTTCAACGGAACGGGCTTTGACACCGAGACGGCTGCGTACCAGATTTTCGAGATATTTGCCGCAGCCTGCAAGCATTTTGTGACCGAAAGTATCGGTTCCTACGGAACTGTCATATTCACAGATAAAAGTACCATCTGCGTCATGGATTCCCTCGGAGACACATACGATCAGATTACAGTTCTTTTCGAATGCTTTCTCCAGATCCTTAAGGAAGACATCCTGATCAAAAGCAACTTCCGGAAGATAGATAAACAGCGGATTGTCTCCATCGTATTTGCGGGCCAGTGCACTGGCGGCAGTCAGCCATCCGGCATGCCGTCCCATGATCTCGATGATCGTTACAGATTTCTTTTCATATACATTGGCATCGGTTGTGATCTCGCGGACAGTGGAAGCGACATATTTCGCGGCACTTCCGAAGCCGGGAGTATGATCGGTGTGTACAAGATCATTGTCGATGGTTTTGGGCTCTCCAATTACGCGGATAGAACTTCCGATGTGTTCGGCATAGCGTGAAAGTTTGCTGACGGTATCCATGGAATCATTGCCGCCAATATAGAAGAACCAGCCGATATTTAATTCTTCAAATTTTTTAAAAAGAGCCGGGTAGACCGGATCCTCCAGAGATTCCGGAAGCTTGTAACGACAGGAACCAAGATAGGCGCCCGGAGTTGATTTGAGTCCGTTCAGATCTTCGCCCGGAAGAGCTTCTTCGAAATCAAGAATACAGTCATTTAAAAAGCCTTCGATACCATTTACCATACCATATACATGTTCGATCGTGTCAGGATGGGAGAGACCTTCAGAAACGACACCGTAGAGACTGCTATTGATGACGGCAGTCGGTCCACCGGACTGTCCGACGATAAGATTTTTTTTTGCCATTGATTATATACCTCCGATTGGACTGATAATAGGTTACTGTGTACAGTAACGACAATGAGTTCATTTTATCATATCTGTTGAAAATCTCATAGCCATTTTTTCGCAAAAGTGATAAGATGATGAAAAAAAATAAAAGAAATGATTTGATTACGTACAGTGCAGAAGAATATGGTATAATATAAAACATGCAGGTACATACTGGAGGGGATGTGTTTCCAGCATAAGAATAAGCCATTTTACGAGGAGTATGATTATGGAAGAAAACAAGAACGGTACACAGGAACAGCCTGAACAGAAGAAAAAAAATGAAAAGTGATGTGATTCTTACGATAGCACTGGTTGTGGCAATCGCAGTGTTCTGTTATGCAGCCTACAATCTGTATCATATCTATACAGAATACAGAAAAGGAACGAATGAGTATAATTCAATTGAAGAAATGGCGGTTACAGAACGTGATCCGGACAGTACGGAAGTGGCAGGACCGGACGCACAGCCGAAACCGCCAATAGATGTTGATTTTGAAAAACTGAAGAGTATAAATGATGATGTGATTGGCTGGATCTACGTAGATGCACTGCCGGATATCAGTTATCCGATCGTGCAGGGAAAGGACAATCAGACATATCTTCATCAGACCTATGAGAAGAATTATAATTTTGCAGGAACGATCTTTGTGGATTACGAAAATGGCAGAGATTTCAATGACTGTAATACACTGGTCTACGGACATAACATGAAAAATGGATCAATGTTCGGACATCTGAAGAAGTTTACGGAAGATGAAAAGCTGTATAACAATGACAGATACTTCTGGATTCTGACTCCGGATAAGAATTATCGGTATGAGATCATATCCGCATATACGACTGGAGTGAACAGTGACACATATACATTGTTCAAAGGCCCTGGAGAGGAATTTGAAGAATATCTGAAAAAGATCAAGAGCTATTCGGATATTAAAACAGAAGATACTGAACTGACGATCAAAGATAAGATTGTAACACTGTCTACCTGTACAGGAAATGAATCTACACGATTTGTTGTACAGGGAAAAAGAGTCAATGCCGAGGATGACGGAAGTGGTGAGAATGCGGGAAGTGCTAACAGTGATGCTGCATCGGTAGACAGTGTGACTGTACAGGAGGGATGATCATGGATGAAAAAATCGTGAAACTGCAGGAACTGATCGATCAGCATGACAACATTGTGTTTTTTGGAGGAGCAGGTGTATCGACGGAGAGTGGGATCCCGGATTTCCGTTCCCAGGACGGACTGTATCATCAGAAATATGATTTTCCACCGGAGACGATCCTGAGTCATACATTCTTTCTGAATCATCCGGAGGAATTTTACAAATTTTACAGGGATAAAATGCTCTGTGATACTGCGAAGCCGAATGCGGCTCATCTGAAACTGGCAGAGCTGGAAGAGGCTGGCAAACTAAAAGCGGTCATCACACAGAATATTGATAATCTTCACCAGATGGCAGGAAGTAAGAAAGTTCTGGAACTTCATGGAAGTGTTTACCGCAATCATTGCATGCGCTGTGGAAAATCTTTCGATTTTGCATATATGAAACACAGTACAGGAGTACCACGTTGCGAGTGTGGCGGAATGATCAAACCAGATGTGGTACTTTATGAGGAAGGACTGGATAACGATACGATCGAAGAATCTGTGAGAGCTATTTCGCAGGCACAGGTACTTATCATCGGTGGAACTTCTCTGGCAGTCTATCCGGCGGCCGGACTAATCGATTACTTCCGTGGTGAGGCACTTGTTGTGATCAACAAATCTTCCACGCCGAGAGACCGTAATGCGGACCTTCTTATCAAAGAGCCGATCGGACAGGTTTTCTCACAGATAAAAGTGAACAAATAATATTACGAGGAGAAAAGAAAGACATGGGACTTATCTACGATGTAGGAGATATTGTTACCCTGAAGAAAGGACATCCATGTGGGAGCAAGGAATGGGAAATCCTGCGAGTGGGTGCAGATTTTCGTCTGAAATGCATGGGGTGTGGACATATGATCATGGTTCCACGTAAGATGGTAGAAAAGAATACGAAGAATCTGAAAAAAAAAGGAAAACTAAAAAAGTTCTTTACAGAAAAGAATAAAGAAGATATAATCCAAGTTCGTTATATTTAATATAGAAGAGATGAATTTTACATTCTGCAGGTGTACTCCTATAATAAGGCACAAAGGAGGCTTTATTATGAGCACAATATTTCCAAGAGAAGAAAAAGCGGAACAGATTTTTGACGAGATCCTGAAGAATCCACGTGCCTGCGAACGTTTAAAAGATACATTTTTTGCAGCGATTCCGTCAGCAGAAGAGAGTGAGGGTGCAGGAACGGACATTCCGGGAACGGTCTTTGCTGCGGCTTTATTCAACGCTTATGAAAATAAAGATCTTTCTGCATTTATGATGGCAGTCTGCAATAACAGTGTATTTGATCTTCTCCGGAATTCTTTTCTGATTCCAATCCGTTTTAATGACAAAGGGGTGGAGAATCCAATATTCCTTACAGATGAAAACGGAAACCTTCTGGATGAATCAAAAAATCATATCTATGAAAAGAAGTATAAGATGTTCCATAAACTCTTTGAAGAGCAGGATGAGATTCCAGACTACCGTATGTATATGGCAGATGGATTTCGTGAAAGTCATGGATATACTCAGAACGGAGAGATTGAGACAATACGGAATGCGGAACATACAGGAATCCTTTTACTCTTCGAATTCCCTCAGTCTGTAGATCTGGAAATCAATGAAGAAAAAATATATGCAATAGTCTGGGAATATCTGATGAAATTACAGGAGGAGCTGCCACGTGCATTGATGTATTATGGTAAACGTGACGAGCATGGAATTGAAAAACACACCAGCAAACTGGGAATCTTCCTGCCATTCTGTCATTTTGAAAGAGAAATGGAAAAGAATATTGAACTTGCGAATGGTATCGGACTGGGATGCAGGGAAGCGATTCTGTCAGAAATGAAGGTGCTGGAAAAATGATTTTGAAAAAGAATAAAGCAGTTGGGATGTGTATATGATGCAACCGGTGATCAGAAAAAATCACATGGACATTGCCTGGCACGAATATACGGATGAAAATGGTGCTGATATTCCGGTCACGCAGGCGAGTCTGACAGAAAAAGCATCAATCATCGGACGAGTGGGGATTATGTTTCTGTCCTGTGGAACAGGTGCATGGCGAGTCAGAAGTTCGATGAATACCCTGGCTGAGATTATGGGAATTACCTGTACCGCAGATATTGGTTTGATGTCGATTGAGTATACCTGTTTTGATGGTGAGGAGGGCTTTACCCAGTCCCTTTGTCTCACTAATACAGGAGTAAACACATCAAAACTGAATCGTCTGGAACATTTTATCCGGGAATTTGAAATTGATGGAAAAGACATGTCAGGAGAAGAACTGCATACGCTGCTGGATGATATTGAACGAATTCATGGACTTTACTCCCCGATTGCACTTGGATTCGCTGCGGCACTTGCGTGCTGTGGATTTACTTTTTTACTCGGCGGTGGTTTTATTGAAATGTTCTGCGCTTTTGTAGGTGCCGGATTTGGCAATTTTCTCCGATGCAAACTGACAAAACATCATTTTACCCTGTTTTTATGCATTGTATCGTCGGTTTCTCTGGCCTGCCTTGTTTATGCAGGATTTTTGAAGATTGGCGAAATGCTGTTTGGCATTTCGGTACAGCATGAGGCCGGTTATATATGTGCCATGTTGTTTATCATTCCGGGATTTCCGTTTATTACCAGTGGGATTGACCTTGCCAAGCTGGATATGAGATCGGGTACAGAACGTTTGATGTATGCGCTGATCGTCGTTCTGGTGGCAACAATGGCTGCCTGGATCATGGCATTGCTTCTTCACCTGCAGCCGGTAGACTTTATTAAGATGTCCATGCCAGTAGGAATGTGGATAGTACTTCACCTGATAGCAAGTTTCTGCGGGGTATTTGGCTTTTCTGTTATGTTTAACAGTCCGGTAAGGCTGGCAGCAACGGCAGCGATGATCGGGGCTGTTGCAAATACACTCAGACTGGAACTTGTGGATCTGTCAGCTATTCCACCGGCTGCAGCAGCGTTCATCGGTGCATTAACTGCAGGAATCCTTGCATCCCTGATTAAAAACAAAGTAGGATACCCGAGAATCTCCCTGACGGTTCCTTCAATTGTCATTATGGTTCCGGGTTTGTATCTGTATAGAGGATTTTATAATCTTGGGATTATGTCACTTTCTGTTGCTGCTTCCTGGTTTGCGGCAGCAATCCTGATCATAGCAGCCCTTCCCCTGGGACTGATCTTTGCAAGGATACTGACTGATAAAACATTCCGGTATTGTACATGAAATAAGGACATGAAATAAGGACATCCTGCACAGAATGTCCTATAGACGGACTGGTCGAAAAAAGGTATACTGTTTTTATGAAATCCATTGGGACGAAAGGAGCAGATACCAATGTGGGAAAAAATCAATAACTTTTTAAAAGGGCAGATTGTAACATCAATCATATACATAGCCCTTGGTGCATGTCTGGTATTTATGCCGGTCAGTACTGTGAATGTAATATGTAAGTTTGTATTTGGAATTTTGCTGATTCTGGTAGGTTTGTATCATATCCTGATCTATGTGGCGGAAAAACTGAATTCCACGATTTTTGATCTGTTTTCTGGTGGTGTTCTGATGGTACTTGGAATCTTCCTGTTTATGAACCCGCAGATTGTTGTCAAGCTTCTCCCGATTTTGCTTGGCACATTTATTCTGGTGGACAGCATCTGGTCACTGAAGGGAAGCCTGAAACTCAAAAAAACGTGGTGCAGACTCCTGGAAGTTCCTTCTTCTGGGAAGCATTATTTTCATTGCACTTGGTATTTCACTGGTAGTAAAACCATTTACAATGGTGAAATACACGGTAATCTTTGCCGGATGGATATTCCTCTGTAATGGTGTGATTGATATGATCTATCTGATTCTTCTGAGAAAAGGTCTGAAAGAAATCAAACAGGATGTGGAAGCAGTGGATGCAGATGGCGAGATTATTTCTGGTGAAGATAGCGGTGAGACAGATGATCTGGATACAGAAGCTTCCGTACAGCCGGAAGAACCGATTGCACCGGAACCGGAATATGCACCATGGAGTTCCCGTAAGAAAACGGATTCTACAGCTCCAAAAGAGCGTACAGAAGAAATGGAAGGCACAATGTCAGAGAGTGATGATGTGACAGAGGATGCATTTTCAGAGTGCCTTGAAGAAAAAGAATCCGCAGGTATGGAAAATGCCAGCCAGGAAGGTTTCTGTAAAGAAGAAGCGGATAGAGAAGTTTCCGAGATGGAAGAGTCACTTGATGTTGAACAGGAAAACGAAAATGAGACATCAGTAGAAGCACCGACAGGTACAATAACCGGACAGGAGAACGATACACCACCAGCCGGCAGAGGCGCATATGTTGTATCCGAGCCAACGATCACAGATGATGATCTCTCCGACACAAAAGATGAGAGCCTTCTTGGAAGGTTCTCCCGCAAACGTAAACATAATAAAAAGAAGACTGACTTTTTCTTTTCGGCACAACCTTCCCATTCCAATTACGAAGAACCAGACACCCTCACCATAATCTTCTTATCTGAATAACCTGGTTTATTTTCTAAGCTCCCGTCTTAAACAAAACTTCATATATCATCCCGCCCAGGGGTGTGCAGAGGGGACTGGTAAGTCCCTTCTGCGGTTTCCATACATTCCAAAGTATAACTTTCTTCATTTTCTAAATGAAATAAATTTTCATAGATCCCCTTTATAAATATTTTATAAAAAAATATAAAACTCTTCTGAAAAAAAGAACACATTTCTTGATTTTTATCATGGTATAAAAAATCAACAAAAACTATAATAAAGACAGCTTAAGAAAGAACAAATCTTACAAGTAAAGGAGAGGACAATCACTATGAAAATGAAAAAAATTACAGCAATGAGCATGGCAGCTTTAATGGCAGCTACAATGATCCCGTCAGTACCGGTTATGGCAGACGGAGGCGGAAAGGTTTACTACCTCAACTTCAAACCAGAGCAGGATGAAGCCTGGCAGAACCTGGCAAAAGCTTACACAGAAGAAACAGGAACAGATGTAACAGTAGTTACAGCAGCATCCGGACAGTATGAGACAACTCTTCAGTCAGAAATGGCAAAGAGCGATGCACCGACACTGTTCCAGGTAAATGGACCGGTTGGCCTTAAAAACTGGAAAGATTACTGCTACGATCTGAAAGATGCAGATATTACAAAAGAACTTACATCTGATGCGTATGAACTGAAAGATGGAGATGCTGTAGCTGGTATCGCATATGTAATTGAATCTTACGGACTTATCACAAACAAAACATTACTTGAAAAAGCAGGATATACTCTGGATGATATCAAGAGCTTTGATGACCTCAAAAAAGTAGCAGACGACATTCAGGCACGTAAAGATGAAATTGGTGTAAAAGGTGCTTTCACCTCAGCAGGTATGGACGGATCCTCTGACTGGAGATTCAAAACACATCTTGCAAACCTTCCAATCTACTATGAATACAAAGCAGATGGAATCGATGATACAGAAGCAATCAAAGGAACATATCTTGATCAGTATAAGAATGTATTTGATCTGTACATTACAGATTCTACATGCGATGGAAGCGAACTTTCAGCTAAAACAGCTGATGACTCCAGAAATGAATTTGTAAATGGAGATGCAGTATTTTATCAGAATGGTTCCTGGGAATATGCAGAACTCGCTAAGACATACAGCGATGATGAACTTGCTATGATCCCGATCTACTTCGGCGTTGACGATGAGAACGAGGGACTTGCAACTGGTACAGAAAACTACTGGTGTGTAAATAAGAATGCATCTGAAGAAGATGTTCAGGCAACTCTGGATTTCATGAACTGGTGTGTAACATCTGAAGCAGGAACAAAATCTATGTCTGAAGACATGGGATTCACAATTCCTTTCAAAACAGCAGTTGCTCCTACAAACGTATTTGTAAAACAGGATGCTGAGTACACAGAAGCTGGTCTTACACCTGTATCATGGAACTTCACAACAATGCCATCTGAAGAGTGGAAGAATGGTCTTGGTACAGCTCTTACAGCATATGCAGCAGGCACAGGTGACTGGGATGCAGTAGTTAGCGCATTCGTTGATGGATGGGCTACAGAAAAAGCTCTTTCTGAATAATCAGAATAGAAAATAACATGTTGTTTATGGGAGGAGGCAGAGGTTCTTGCCTCCTTCTATAAGTTAAAAGACAGAGAAACTTAAGCTTCTGTTAACAGTAGGGAAGAGGAGAAAAATCATGGTAGGAAGAACGATCAAAAAGTGGTGGCCGGTTTTTGTATTACCAACCTTTGCGGCATTTGTAATCGGTTTCCTGTGGCCTTTTATCTGGGGCATCTATCTTTCATTCTGCAAATTTACAACAGTGCAGGATGTAACATTTGTTGGATTTTCAAATTATTCTAAGATTTTACTTGATAGTACATTCAGTCATTCTTTCTGGCTGACAGTTGTATTTGCATTCGTATCCAGTATTCTGATCAACGTGCTTGCATTTTTTATCGCACTGGCACTGACCAAAGGATACAGAGGAACAAATGCATTCCGTACGGTATTCTTTATGCCGAACCTGATCGGTGGTATTGTACTTGGTTATATCTGGCAGACATTGCTGAATGGTCTGCTTTCCAAGTGGGGACAGCCACTGCTTTCACTTTCAGCAAAAAATGGTTTTATCGGTATGCTCATTCTGCTTATGTGGCAGCAGATTGGATATATGATGATCATTTACATTGCAGGTCTGAACAATGTATCACCTGACCTGATCGAGGCAGCTCAGATCGATGGTGCAACAAGCAGACAGATTCTGTTTAAGATTAAAATTCCGATGATTATGCCATCTGTAACAATCTGTACATTCCTGACTCTGACTAATGGTTTCAAGATGTTCGACCAGAACCTCTCACTGACCGGTGGTGATCCTGGAAAACAGTCTCAGTTACTGGCGTTAAATATTTATGATACATTCTATGCAAGAAGCGGACCTCAATGGAAGGGTATTGGACAGGCAAAAGCTGTTGTATTCTTTGTTCTGGTAGTTGTAATTGCATTGATCCAGCTTCGTGCAACATCATCTAAGGAGGTGCAGCAGTAATGGAAAATGAAAAAAAGAAATTCCGTTGCAACGGTCATACTGACAATTGTCTGTGTCCTTTGGATGTATCCGATTGTTTTGATATTTATCAACTCATTGAAAAAAGAAGCTGCGATTACTACTTCTGGAGTGTTCAGCCTTCCTACAGGTGAAACTTGGAATGGTGTTGCAAACTTTGTAGCGAGTGTTACTCAGATGGATTTCCTGAAATCTTTCTGGTACAGTCTTGTAATTTCTGTAATGTCTGTAGTTCTTATCATGTTATGTTGTTCAATGGCAGCATGGTATATTGTTCGTGTAAATGGAAAACTGTCCAAGATGTTTTATTATCTCTGCGTGTTCAGTATGGTAGTTCCTTTCCAGATGGTTATGTTTACACTGGCAAAAACTGCAGATACTTTAAAATTGAATAATCCATACAATATCTGCATTATTTATCTTGGATTTGGTGCAGGACTGGCGGTATTTATGTTTACAGGATTTGTAAAAGGTATTCCGCTTGAGATTGAGGAAGCAGCTCTGATTGATGGATGTAGTCCGTTACAGGTGTTTTTTAAAGTTTTAATTCCGATATTAAAACCAACAATTATTTCAACAGCGATCCTGGAACTGATGTGGGTATGGAACGATTACCTTCTTCCAACACTGGTTCTTGATATTAAAAAATATAAGACTATTCCGATGGCAGTCCAGTATTTCCGTGGCAGCTTCGGACATGTACAGATGGGACCAATGATGGCAAGTATTATGATCGATATCATTCCGATCATCATCGTATATCTGGTTTGCCAGAAGTACATTATTGAAGGCGTTGTAGCAGGTGCCGTAAAAGGCTGATTCTGGTTATGTAGAATGGAAGTCTCTGGAAGAATATTTTTTCCAGAGACTTTTTGTGCTATAATCATAAGTATTATAGGAAACAAAACAGGGGGAAATTATGACAAACGTTCTTATTGTAGATGATGAAAAAATAGAGCGCGAAGGTCTGAAATATCTGCTTTCGAGAGAAGAAGGCGAAAGAAATGTTTTTGAAGCTTCGAACGGAAAACAGGCTCTGCAGATTATTCGGTCAGAGGACATACAACTTGTTTTGACTGACATAAAAATGCCTCATATGGACGGGTTGGAATTATCAAGACGTGCCAAGGAAGAAAATCCGGCATTGCAGATCATAATTTTCAGTGGATACAGTGATTTTACTTTTGCGCAGGAAGCGATTCGCTATGGTGTGACAGAGTATATCCTGAAACCGGTGAATCCGGAAGATTTTCATAAAGTAATTCAGAAGGCAGAGAAAGTGATTGAACAAAGAAAGAAAAAATGAAAGTCGTGAGATCAAAGAGAAAAATTTTCTGCAACAGTATTTTCTGCAAAACTATCTTTACTCCGGCAAGCTAGAAACACTGGAAAAAGCAAAAGATATGATCAATCTGGAAAAACTGGAATGGCTGGCATTGTGGAATCTTGCTGGAATCCGATGTCGCTTTTTTTGGATACGGCTGAAGAGACTCTGGAAGAGGAAATTTCAGAAAGAGTTGAGAAGAGTATGCTTTTATCTGAATTTGAATGCAAGACAGTCGCTTCTCCTTTTTTCAGGACGTATATTTGCGATTTATCAGCTGGTGGCAAATCATCTTTATAATTTTTATGAAACGAAAATACAGAGACAGTTTTTTATCTGGCAGTCAGCCGTAAATTTTGAAGGTTGTGAGAGTCTGCCGGAAATCCTTGAGCAGCTGGAACAGCAGATGGAAGAGAAATTTTATCATCCGGAAAAACATGTTTTCTCAAATGAAGATGATGTACTGAAACTGTCGGTGGGAGAAGTGCAGGATTCGCAGATCATGCAGATGATCTCAGAAGACATCACACGGAAGGATACAGATCAGCTGAGAAAGCATTTCGCATGCCTGAAAGAAAAATATCATGATAATACAAAGTATTCAGCAATGTATATCAAGTTTGTTTTCTCGAATGTCATTCAGGAACTGTTTCAGGAAAATCAGTTTTCTGGAGAGCGGCGTCTTGAGCATGAGATAGAACGATTGTATAACTGTAGAAATATCATGGAAATCCTTGAAGTGACTGAAGATAATATCAAGGAATACGAGGCATTTCTTGACCGTTCTATGAGTAGTTCTAGAAATGAAGTGGCAGCAGTCAAAAATTATATCTATCAGCATTATGAGGAAGATCTGAATCTTGAAATGCTGGCAGAAAAAGTCTATCTGTCTTCCGGATACCTCAGTTTTATCTTCAAAAAAGAGACCGGCATGAATTTGAACCGATATATACGTGTGTTCCGGATGGAGAAGGCAAAAGAACTTCTCTGCAGCACCAATATGAAGGTGGCACAGGTCAGTGAACGTGTTGGTTTTGCAAATGTTTCTTATTTCTGCAGAAGTTTCCGGGAATATTACGGAAGCAGTCCGGAATCATACAGGAAAGGAACCGGAGAGGATGAACAGACTTCGTAAGATATTCAAAAATATGAAGTATCGTCATAAACTGACGATCTTTCTTGTAGTTACAAGCCTGGTACCGATGACAGTACTTGCCTGGTACAGTCACAGCAGGCTGAGTACTATGGTCCGCAGCAGCGAACTGGAAGATATGCAGTCGATCATGGAACAGACCAGAGAAAGCATTGACAGCCAGACGGCGGTTTATGCCAGCCTTCTCAATTATCTGACCTATTCACCAGATATTGAGGAAATTATTAAGGAAAAAAATATCGATAATTATACGGCGTATGAAAAATATACAGAAATAGCGGATCCACTTTTGTCTGTACCAAAATCATATCATGACGCGATCAACAGAATTCAGCTTTTTGCGGACAGTATCCAGGTGGAGCATGAGTATACACTTGTTCCGCTTGATAAGATGAAAGAAGAGTGGTGGAGTGAAGGGCTGAAAGATGATGTGCGTATTCAGTGGAAAGTTGATCAGGATCGTAAAGAAGTTGCAGCAGTACGTATGATCTATAATGATCAGAAACTGGATGCAGTTCTGTGCATTTCTCTGGATTATAATAAAATCTTCCAGCCACTGACCAATATTCTCACGCAGGAAAATGGTGGAATTGTTGCAGACAAAAACGGTACAGTTCTTTATAACAAAACTGGTCTGACAAATCTGGAATTTGATAAATCTGAAAAAATGGATTCCATGATTCAGAAAATCAGCCAGTCCTGTGCATATACAAAGACCAAGAGTGAAGAAAATGACTGGGTATTTTATCTTTATAAGAGTCAGGATGCGATATCAGGTTCTGTACGAAGACTGCTGCTGGAAGAGATTCCACTGATTGCGGCCTGTGGTCTGATCATTCTGTTTCTGGCTATGGCATTTTCAAGAATTTTTACAAGAAAAATTGAAGAACTGACGAAAAATATGGACAGGGTAAATCATGGAAGCCGTGAAGTTACAGTCAACAGTGATTCGGGAGATGAAGTAGGAATTCTTGTTAACAGTTTCCGTAATATGATGGATGAGATTAACCGCCTGATCGACGAAGTATATGTCAATAAGATCGCGTTGAAAGAATATGAACTGAAAGCCCTTCAGGCCCAGATCAATCCACATTTCTTATATAACACACTTTCGATGATGAACTGGATGGCGATTCGAAGTAATCAGATGGAGATTAGTAAGGTTACCCTGGCACTTTCTACTTTTTACAGAACCGCATTAAGCAAAGGTGAAGATGTGGTTACGGTAGAAAACTGTATTCAGAATATGGAAGCATATCTGGAAATCCAGCTTACGATGCATGATCATAATTTCTCGGTAGACTGGGATATTGATCCGACAATAAAAAAGTGAAAAAATGCCGAAGCTTCTTCTTCAGCCGGTTGTCGAAAATGCGATCGAACACGGTCTTGATGAAAAAGAGGATGGTGATAAAAAAATTTTCCTGTCATTAAAGGCAAGGGGGATGATGTAGAGATCACTGTCCGTGATAATGGACTTGGTATGGAACAGGAAAAAGCAGAAACACTGGTAACTTATCAGGCAAAAGGATATGGCCTTAAGAATGTAAATGACCGTATCCGGCTTCTTTATGGAGAGAATTACGGAATTCATATTTTCAGTTCACCGGATGAAGGCACGACTGTTATTATGAAATTTCCGAAGGAGGGCAGAGAGAATGAAGAGTAAATGGAAAAAACTGCCTGTTGTTCTGATAGGAATCATAGCTATAGCTGTCTGCGGATGCAGCAATGATTTACAGGAGCTGAATCAGAAAAGATCATCGACAGCAAAAAAAATACGGAATCTACAGAGACAGTCCGTACCGGTACCTGGGAAACAGCTGCACAGACTCCTTATGGTGCTTATCCTGAACTTGTAACGTATACTTTAGGACAAATGAGTGGTGCGAATAATTCAAATCTTCCGGATGGAAATACCTATGACGACAATGCTTACACTCGTTATCTCAGAAAAATACTGAATATTCAGAATAAAAGTGTCTACATGGAACGGGAAGATCGATATGATGAATTTGTGAATATTCTTGTAAAAGACCAGACGCTGCCGGATGTACTGGTGGTTTCGGACAGAGAAACACTCAAAGAACTGGTTGATAATGATCTTGTGGAAGATCTGAGCGAAGTATATGAGAATTGCACTTCAGAGAGAATCAAAAAGATGTTTGAGAGTTATGGAAGCGGTCTTCTGGATTCTGTGCGATTTAATGGAAAACTGATGGCAATTCCGGAGACCGTTACAGATCATGGTCCACGTCTGATGTGGCTGCGTAAGGACTGGATGGATAAGCTTGGCCTTGAAAATCCGAAAACACTGGAAGATGCATTTGACATAGTAGAAAAATTTGTCCAGAATAAAATGGGCACGGAGGATGGAGAAGACCCGATCGGACTCGCTTGTGATACAGATCTGGTGGGAACTACCAGCTCTAATTATTCAGTAGATTCTGTTTTTGATAAATTTGGAGCCAGTCCACAAAGGTGGGTAAATCAAAATGGTAAGATCGTGTATGGTTCCGTAACAGAAGAAACAAAAAATGCACTGAGTTATCTTCATGAACTCTATGAACGTGGCGTGTTGGATAAGAACTTTGCATTGCGTGCGCAGAATAACCTCAGAGATCTGGTGATAAATGGAAAATGTGGAGCTTTTTTTGGCCTGTGGTGGACACCGAACAATCCACTGATGGATGTTTATGAGACAGACAAAGAGGCAAACTGGCAGCCATTTTATCTACAGTCGACAGACTGGCAGAATGTATATGATACTTTTCAGGATAATAAATATGTTGTTGTACGCAAAGGATATGAGCATCCGGAAATTGTAATGAAGATAATCAGTGTATTGTTTGATTATAGCAGATATGAAGCCAAGGATGCGGATGAGGTAAATGATTATTTTGCTCTTAACGTAGAACCGACAGCCAGACCGCTGGTTATCAATGTTGATTATAACGAGGCGACGTTTCAGATCACAAAAGATATCCAGAGTGTAATGAGCGGCATGCGAAAAGAAGAAAGTTTAAGTGCAATTGAGAAATCTTATTACGATGCAGCAGAAAAATTTATTCAGGGAAAATCAGAAACGGCGGAAGACTGGGCAGCATATGAATCCAGACTTGCAGCAGTTGGAAGGTTGATAGAAGGAAACTACCGGTCAACAGCCAAAAGATACCTGGATGATGCAGACGGTGAAATACCGAAGTCTCTTCAGCAGCTTGAAAAAGACACTTTCATTCAGATTATCATGGGTGTAAAACCAATTACTTACTTTGACACTTTTGTGCAGGAATGGTATGAACAGGGCGGCGAAGAGCTGACTGAGCAGATTCGCCGCTCTAATCCAGGAGAATGATTATTTTCCGAGATGCCAGATGTCGTCATCGTACTCTTTGATGGTTCTGTCTGAGGAGAAGAATCCGGCTTCTGCAATATTGATCAGAGTTCTGCGGCTCCATGCTTCCGGATTTACAGCATAATCACTCATTGCCTGTTCTTTGCGGACAATGTATGCATTGAAATCCGGAAGAGTCTGGAACCAGTCTTTATTTATCAGTTCGTTCTGCAGTCGTTTCAGATGTTCTTCATCTCCATATTTCAGCATTTCTTCACTGGTAAGGAAATCGATGGCACGACGAAGGTTCGAGTCTGCTTCATACCAGTCTTTTGCACAGTAGTCACCGGCTGCATAGCGGTGAATAACCTGCTTGCTGCTCTGACCAAAGATGTAAATATTGTTATTTCCGACAGCTTCGGCAATTTCTACATTTGCACCATCCATGGTTCCAAGAGTCAGTGCACCGTTCAGCATGAATTTCATGTTTCCGGTTCCGGATGCTTCTTTGGAAGCAAGGCTGATCTGTTCAGAAAGATCACATGCCGGAATCATTTTTTCTGCTGCAGAAACATTGTAGTTTTCTACAAATGCAAGTTGCAGATATCTGGAAACTTCAGAGTCCGCACTGATAACCTGTGACAGGGTAAGAAGAGCGTGAATGATATCTTTGGCGATGATATAGGCAGGAGCTGCTTTTGCACCGAAGATACTTACTAATGGAGTTACTGGAGTATGTCCTGCTTTGATCTCCAGGTATTCATGAATCAGGAAAAGCAGGTTCAGCTGCTGACGTTTGTATTCATGAAGTCGTTTGGACTGAATGGAAAACATTGCATTGGTGTTCAATTTGATTCCCTGTTTGTCTTCTAACCAGGAAGCAAGTGCTTCTTTGTTGGATTTTTTAATACAACTGAGTTTTTTCAGTACTTCTGCATCGTCTGTATAATTCAGAAGCTTTTTCAGTTCAGAAGCATCTTTTTTGAAACCAGATCCGATCAGAGATTCAATTTCAGAAGTCAGGGCCGGATTACATTTCAGAAGCCAGCGGCGGAAGGTGATGCCGTTTGTTTTATTATTAAATTTGTTCGGATACATCTGATAAAATCCTGCCAGTTCGCTTTCTTTCAGAATCTGTGTATGCAGTGCGGCAACACCGTTTGTGGAGTGAGAAAAATGAATATCCATATGTGCCATATGAACGACCTGATTCTGATCAATGATAGCAAGTGAAGAATCAGTTGTACGTGTTTTTGCAATGTCATCCAGCTTTTCAATAATTGGCATAAGCTGAGGAACAACGGTATCGAGATAATGACGTGGCCATTTTTCCAGAGCTTCTGCAAGAATCGTATGATTGGTATATGCACAAGTATCTGTTACAATCTGAACTGCCTCATCAAAGCTGATTCCGTGTTCCTCAAGGAGGCGGATCAGCTCCGGGATTACCATACTTGGGTGTGTATCATTGATTTGGATAGCTGCATAGTCGGCAAGGTCATGATAGTTACATCCACGTGCAGCACATTCGTTGAGAATAAGCTGAGCACCGGCAGAAACCATGAAATATTGCTGATAGATACGAAGCAGTCGGCCGTCTTCATCGGAGTCGTCTGGATAGAGGAATAATGTAAGGTTTCTGGCAATATCTTTTTTGTCAAAAGAAATTCCGTCACCGATCACAGATTCATCTACAGAATCCAGATCAAACAGATTCAGCATATTGGTTCTGCCTTCATAGCCGGTAACAGGAAGTTTGTAGAGTCTTGCAGAATAGGTGTTTCCTGCAAGCGAAACCGGAAATACTGTATCGGTAGCTTTGGCAGCACACTGGTCAGTCAGCCAGAAATCAGGAGCTTCGTTCTGGATGTTGTTTTTGAAATTCTGATGAAAAAGTCCGCAGTGATAACGAAGACCGACACCATCACCAGGAAGATCCAAAGTTGCAAGACTGTCAAGGAAGCATGCGGCAAGTCGTCCAAGACCACCATTTCCAAGACTTGGTTCCGGTTCCTGCTCTTCGATATCTGCAAGAGATTTTCCGATACTGGCAAGTGTTTCACGAACTTCATCATACAGACCAAGGTTGATCAGGTTGTTGGAAAGCAATTTTCCAATCAGGAATTCGGCAGAAATATAATACAGTTTTCTGCCAGTTACTGGTTTTATCTGTTTCTGACTCTGTTCCTGCACAAGTTTCAGAAGGGCTGTATAAAGTTCTGCGTCGGAAGCAGTTGCAATATCCTTTTGGCAAAGTTCATTTAGTGTTGTTTTCATAGATTCACTCATGGGAGTTGCTCCTTTCATATATAAAATGGTTGTAGTTTCGTTAACTTAAGTTGCTTTAGTTATATCACAGATAGTCCGTCGTTTCTTGTCAAAAGCGAGCAAGAAATGATACTATCCTATCATAGAGGCGGAAATAGATGAAAGAAAAAGAAAGTGGTACAAAATATCAGGAAACAAAACAGCATGGCAGCCGGTTGTTTCCGTTTAATATTTATCCATGTACGATTCCATTGGATTTTCCGGCGGTTCCTTTGCACTGGCATAAGGAGATGGAATTGATTTATATAAAAAAGGGAAAAGGGCTGATCCAGATCGAAACAAAAAGCTTTGAGGGAGAACCGGGGATATTTTGTAGTAACACCTGGAACCCTTCATGCAATTCATAGGATAAAAGGATATTCTATGGAATACGAAAATATTATCTTTGAAATGGATTTTCTGGGAGAAGGAGCAGCAGATCTCTGTGCAGGAGAATTTCTCGTCCCGCTTGCAGCAGGTAAGTTGTTTCCTCCGGTACAGATAAAGCCAGAGGAAGTGCATTATGATTCATTAAAAAGATGTCTTATTCAGATGGAAGAATTGTGTGAAACAAAAGAAAATGCTTATGAGCTAGGAGTGAAAGCTGCAGTTTTGCAGATTATATTTCTTCTCATAAGAATGTATCCGTCCAGAGAAATCGTGTCTTCTCCGGATAGGGAGCAGTTGAAAGAAGTACTGCAGGAAATCAGTGTTAAAAGCAGTGAGAATCTTTCGGTAGCAGACATGGCGAAATTCTGTGGCTGGAGCAGCAGCCACTTCATGCGTTGGTTCAAAAAGATGACGGGAGACAGCTTTACTTCTTATGTAAATGACCGGAGACTTGCGGAGGCTGCAGAGGCATTGTGCCAGACTGATGATAAAATATTGACGATCGCACAGGATGCAGGATTTATGAATCTGTCAAATTTTAATCGTCAATTTAAAAAACGCTATGGAGTTACGCCGAGAGAGTATCGGGAAATGATAGGAATTTAAAGATTGTGTTAAAGGAGGTACATATGAAGAAAAAGCGCGGATCAGAGCAAAAGTATTTATTGCAATTTTGGGACTGAATGTGACAGCTGCTGTATTGGGAGGCTGCAGGACGCAGAGTGTACGAAATTGAAAAATAAAAAAAGTTTCAAAAAGTGTTGACATATCTCTATGACAGTGGTATTCTAACTAAGCTGTCGCAAGGAATTGCTTCTTCTGACTAAATAATTTAAATATAGACGAATTTAAAAGAATATTATCTCCTAATGGAAATATATTTATATTTACAAGTTATAATCTCATAGGAAAATGGCACCAAGCATTTGATTCTGAATTTGATACATTTCAATTTATGGTATGGCATAAAACGAATCCTGTACCTAATTTTAGAAAATCCTCATTTTTAAATAGTTGTGAACTCATAGTTTGTATGTGGAATAAAGGACATACTTGGAATTTTTCTACTCAATCTGAAATGCATAACTTTTTTGAAAGTCCTATATGTATGGGATCAGAAAGATTAAAAAATCCAAAACATCCCACTCAAAAACCTGTTTCTATTTTAAAACACATTATTGAAATAGCAAGCAATCCCGAAAGTATTGTTTTAGATATGTTTATGGGTGTAGGTTCAACTGGTGTAGCAGCTCTTGAATTAAATAGAAAATTTATAGGTATAGAAATAGATAAAGAATACTATTTAGCATCTAATAAAAGATTAGAAAATGTTAAACTATTTACTAATAAAAGAAAGGAAATTCTTTAAAATGAAAAACAGAAAAGCACTTGTTGTTTTATCGGGCGGTCAGGACAGTACAACTTGTCTGTTCTGGGCAATAGACAAATTTGGTAAAGAAAATGTATCTGCAATAGGTTTTGACTACGGTCAGCGTCACAAGCTTGAGCTTGAATGTGCAGACAAGATTTGTAAAAAAGTCGGTATTCCTTATGAAATCGTTCCGACACCTATTATAAATCAGCTTTCCGCAAATTCACTTACGCGTGAAGATATTCCCGTTGAGGAAACAAAGCCGGAGGGTGCACCGCCGAATACATTTGTTGAGGGCAGAAACTTATTGTTTTTAAGCTATGCCGCTATATATGCAAAAACTCACGGCATAACCGACCTTGTAACAGGTGTATGCGAAACAGATTTTTCGGGTTATCCGGATTGTCGTGATATTTTCGTTAAATCTCTTAACGTTACAATAAATCTTGCTATGGATTACAATTTTGTTATCCACACACCGCTTATGTGGCTGAACAAGGCTGAAACCTGGAAAATGGCTGACGATTTGGGTGTACTTGACACTATTTACAACGAAACACTTACTTGTTATAACGGCGTACTCGGCGAAGGCTGCGGACACTGTCCGTCATGCACGCTCAGAAGACGCGGTTACGAACAATATATGGAGATGAAAAAATTGTACGAAGTAAAGAAAAGGATTTGAAATAAGTGCGGCACACAAGTTAGACCTTGACTACGACTCAATATGCACGAATTTTCACGGTCATAACTGGATAATTGACGTATATCTTCAAAGTGAAACTCTTGACAAAACGGTATGGTTCTTGATTTTACACACATCAAACGCAAAATTTCAAGACAAGTTTGACCACAAGGTTATTAATGAAGTTGTACCGTTCAACCCTACTGCCGAAAACTTGGCGAAATACATTTGCGATGAGCTTGCACCGTTCTGTTATCGTGTTGACGTACAGGAAAGTCAGGACAACATAGCAAGCTACATCAAAGATGATGTTAAAATAAAACTATTATAAGGAAATCAAATGAAGTAATCGAAATTTTTTGACAGTATTGACGGCGAGGGCATACGAACAGGACAATGTGCAACATTTATACGCCTTGCAGGATGTAACCTACGCTGTTCGTACTGCGATACGGTTTATTCACTGTTCGGTGAAGAAACACCATGTGAATATACTGAATGACTGTTGATGAAATTATTTCAAAGGTTAATATGACTTACAAGCGTGTTACGCTTACAGGCGGTGAGCCTCTTGTTCATACCGACAGTGCGGAGCTTGTTTTGAATGCATGACAGACATCGGCTGTGATGTTAATATTGAAACGAACGGTGCAG
>ENA-OQDC01000138-OQDC01000138.1-human-gut-metagenome-genome-assembly--contig:-NODE-138-length-56899-cov-6.906627_pt1 | contig 56899 bp, 40 predicted proteins | sample MGYA00242770_ERZ504601 | MGnify/ENA primary metagenome ERZ504601 (study PRJEB26092, sample SAMD00036305) | human gut metagenome | host: Homo sapiens | study: EMG produced TPA metagenomics assembly of...
TGAGAAAGTTTAATAAATTTCGCATTACCGCATCAAGAATGAGAAGCGGTCAACGTTCTTCAATGCCACGCCCGTACCTTTGGCAACGGCATGCAAGGGGTCTTCCGCAATGTGGAACGGTATGTTTATTTTATCAGTCAGACGCTTATCCAGTCCACGAAGCAATGCACCGCCACCGGCAAGATAGATACCGTTGTGAACAATATCGGCATACAATTCGGGAGGCGTATTTTCCAATGCGCTCAAAATGGCTGTCTCAATCTTAGAGATAGACTTCTCCAAGCAATGCGCCACTTCCTGATAGCATACCGGCACTTCCATGGGCAATGCCGTGATGCGGTTCGGACCATGAACGATATAGTCTTCAGGAGCATCCTCACCAAGTTCCGTCAAGGCAGCACCCACATTAATCTTAATACGCTCAGCCATACGCTCGCTGACCTTCACGTTGTGCTGGCGGCTCATGTATTCCTGAATATCGGCAGTCAAGTCGTCACCGGCAATGCGGATGGAGTTGTTACTTACGATACCTCCCAAAGAGATTACGGCAATTTCCGTAGAACCACCACCTATGTCAACAATCATGTTGCCTTCGGGAGCCTCTACATCGATACCGATACCGATGGCAGCAGCCATCGGCTCGAAAATCAAATAAACGTCGCGCCCGCCGGCATGCTCGGCAGAGTCGCGCACGGCACGCAGTTCCACTTCGGTACTGCCCGAAGGAACACCAATCACCATGCGGAGTGACGGAGAGAAAAGACGGTTACGGTTGTTCACCATCTTGATAAGTCCGCGTATCATCTGCTCGCAAGCATAGAAGTCAGCAATCACACCGTCGCGCAACGGACGGATGGTACGTATGTTTTCGTGGGTCTTTTCGTGCATCATCTTTGCCTTGTCACCCACGGCAATCATCTTATCGGTACGACGATCCAAAGCCACCACCGAAGGCTCATCCACCACAATCTTACCATTCGTGGTGATGATGGTATTGGCTGTGCCAAGGTCCATCGCTATTTCTTGTGTAAAGGAGAATAATCCCATTAATATTTACGATTTAACTATTTACGATTTACGATTGATATTCCTCTTGTTTACAATTTGAGATTCAGACTTACGATGTAACTTCAATCGTAAATCGTAAATCGTCAAATCGTAAATCCGAATTAGTGTTTAAAGTGACGGAACCCAGTAGTTACCATGGCAATGCCATGCTCGTTGCAATATTCAAACGAGAGTTCATCCTTGATGCTTCCACCCGGCTGGATGACGGCTGTTACGCCTTCATTGCCGGCAATTTCCACGCAGTCGGGGAAAGGGAAGAATGCGTCACTTGCCATTACAGCGCCATTCAAGTCGAAACCGAAGTTCTTGGCTTTCTCGATAGCCTGCTTCAAAGCATCTACACGGCTGGTCTGGCCTACACCGCTTGCCAACAACTGCTTTCCTTTTGCCAACACAATGGCATTCGACTTACTGTTCTTCACAATCTTGTTTGCAAAGAGCATGTCCTCGATTTCCTGTGCAGTGGGAGCCTTCGTGGTTACAGTCTTCAATTCTTCAGGAGTTTCCACCTTAAGGTCGCGATCCTGGACCAATACGCCATTCAGCAAAGAACGGAACTGCTTCTTAGGCAGAGCTGCCGGCTTGCGAACCAGGATAATACGGTTCTTCTTCTGACCGAGGATTTCCAACGCATCCACATCGTAATCGGGAGCGATAATTACCTCAAAGAATATTTTATTGATTTCTTCGGCAGCAGCCTTGTCAATCACGGCATTTGTGATGAGCACACCACCAAAAGCGGATACCGGGTCACCGGCAAGCGCATCGTTCCATGCTTCGAGCACAGTGGGACGTGAAGCCAGTCCACAAGCATTATTATGTTTCAGGATAGCGAAAGTAGTATCCTTGAATTCGTCAATCAAATCAACGGCAGCATTGATGTCGAGCAGGTTGTTATAAGAGATTTCCTTACCGTGAATCTGGTCGAACATAGCATCCAGATTGCCATAGAAATAACCTTTCTGGTGCGGATTCTCGCCATAGCGTAAAGTCTTCTGGCTATTGGCAGAGCAACGGAAAGCGGAACCTTCCTCACCGTCAAAATAGTTGAAGATGGCAGAATCATAGTGTGAAGACACTCCGAACGCCTCTTTGGCAAACCAACGGCGTTCTTCGATGGTAGTAGTGGCTCCGTGTTCCATCAGCATGTCGCGGAACGGCTGGTATTGTGCTTGCGAAGCGATGATAACCACGTCGTTGTAATTCTTGGCAGCGGCACGAATCAGGGAGATACCGCCTATGTCAATCTTTTCGATGATGGCAGGTTCTTCGGCACCACTGGCAACTGTAGCCTCAAACGGATAGAGGTCAACGATGACGAGGTCTATTTCGGGAATTTCATATTTTTCAATCTGTTGCATGTCTTGCTCCAATCCGCGGCGGCAAAGGATACCTCCAAAAACCTTCGGATGCAAAGTCTTTACGCGTCCGCCCAGGATGGAAGGGTATGTAGTGAGGTCTTCCACTGCCTTGCAGGGATAGCCCAGAGATTCTATAAACTGACGTGTTCCACCGGTTGAGAGGAACTCTACACCTTCTTCATGCAGTTTGGTAATGATTTCGTCCAAACCTTCCTTATGGTAAACAGATACCAGAGCTGTTTTGATTCTTTTTGTTTCAGACATGGATTTGCGTATTAAAGTATGCGTATATTAGTATTTGATGCGCAAAGTTACAAATTTTGTTTATTCATACATACATTCATACACAATAAATTAGGTATAATTAAAAAAGGCGGCATCTGTTTCCAGTCTGCCGCCTTTTTTTAAGGGTTATTTTGTTGGTTTACCAAATAGAGACACGTTTTTCTACCGGCAAGAACATCGGGTCTTTTTCTGTCACGTTAAATGCCTCATACCAAGCACCGATTTGCGGCAATGCACCGTTTACACGCCATTCGCCCAATGAATGCACATCGCTCTTCGTGCGGTTCAGCACTTCTTCGGGACGAATATCATTGGCCCATACACCTGCGTATGCCAGGAAGAAACGTTGTTCGGGAGTAAGACCATCCAACACCGGCAACGGATTGGCAGCCGTAGCTTTCTTGAATGCCTGATAAGAAACCTGCAGACCACCGTGGTCGGCAATATTCTCACCCAATGTCATGCGTCCGTTGGCATATACGCCCGGAGCAACCTCGATGCTATCGAAGAAGTTCACCATCACCTGGGCACGCTCGTCAAAGTTCTTGGCATCTTCAGCAGTCCACCAGTCTTTCAGGTTACCGTCCTTGTCGTACTGGCGACCCTGGTCGTCGAATCCGTGAGTCATTTCATGACCGATTACCACACCGATGGCACCGTAGTTGAAGGCGTCATCCGCATTCATATCGAAGAAAGGATATTGCAGGATACCGGCGGGGAAACAGATTTCGTTCGTAGTCGGGTTATAGTATGCGTTGACGGTCTGCGGAGTCATCAGCCATTCATCCTTATCCACCGGCTTGCCGGCTTTGGCTATCATTTCGGCATGGCTCCACTCGTTGGCACGTTCCATGTTTGCCCAGTAAGAGTCGTTTTTGATTTCCAGTGTGGAGTAGTCTTTCCAAGTGTCGGGATAACCAATCTTCACATGGAAGGTAGCCAGTTTCTCCAGAGCTTTCACCTTAGTGGAATCACCCATCCAGGCAAGATTCTTGATACGTTCGCCCAGGCTTTCCTGCAAGTTCTTCACCAAAGTAACCATACGCTCCTTGGCAGCAGCAGGGAAATATTTCTCCACGTACATCTGACCTACAGCTTCGCCCAGCGCGCTGCTTACAGTGCTTACCGCTCTCTTCCAGCGGGGCTGCATCTCTTGTGTACCGCTCATAGTGCGGCTGTAGAAGTCGAAGTTCTGTTCTGCCATAGCATCGTTCAGCAAGCTTGCGGCAGAATCAATCAATTTCCATTGCAAATAAAGGCTCTGCTGTTCAATGGGCAGCGTATCCAGGATATCGGCAGCAGCTTTCAGTGAAGCGGGCTGGCCTACGATGATTTCCTTCACATCCTTCAAGTCCATGGCAGACAAATAAGCATCCCAATCGAAAGTAGGATAATTCTTCTTCAACTCTTCCATGCTCATCTTGTTATAATTGGCATGTGGGTCACGCAACTCCGTACGAGAGCGGAAAGCCTTGGCAAGACGTGTTTCCACATCCATCACCACCTCCATACCTTTCTTGGCAGTAGCCTCGTCGAAACCAGCCAACTGGTACATCTTCTGTACATGTGTACGGAAAGCATCACGAATTTTGGCAGTAGCCTCATCATTCTCCAGATAGTATTCACGTTCGCCCATGCTCAGCCCGGTCTGATAGGTCTGTACGGCATTCATGCTACTGTTCATTTCGTCAGCGCCAACATACAGCACGTTGTAGACGATGATACCTTTCTTCTGCATATCGCCCAGCAAGGCATAAAGCTCTTTCTTGTCCTTCAAAGCAGCCAGCTGGTCGAGTTCAGCCTTGATGGGGGCCACACCGTCCTTGTTCAGCTTCACGCTGTCCATTACGATTTTGTACAAGTCACCGATTTTTTGTGCCACGCTGCCGGCTTCGTGCTGGGTGGCGGCAAGTTCTTCAATCAGTCCTTGAATCTGCTTGCGGTTGTTTTCTGCAAGGATAGTGAAAGAACCGTACTGTGAGTATTCAGCAGGAATCGGATTGTTCTTCATCCAACCGCCACATGCGTATTGGTAAAAGTCAGTTCCGGGTAGAGCCGTTGTGTCAAGATTGGCGAGCTGGATGCCTGCTGTAAGTTCAGCCTGCTGCTTGCCGGTGTTGCAGGATGCCGTCATCAGACAGAATGCTGCAATGGGTAACAAATGATTTGCTTTCATAAATATATAAAATATAATAGTTAGTGATTCTCCAACTCTACAGTAGCCGCGTCCCACTCTTCCATCACACGGTCAAGCTGCTCTTTCAGTTTTTGGTGCTGCTCATAAAGCGACATGTCCGAAGCACCCTCCGGTGTAGCCATCCTAGCCTCAAGAATGGCAATGGCAGCCTCCGTCTGCTCTATCTCCGCTTCACAATCGGCAACGCGGCGTTCCAGCTTCTTAAGTTTCTTGTTAAGCTCCTTCTGCTCCTCATAGGAGAGTTTGGCAGCCGAGGGCTGAGCCGGTTCTGCACCAGCATTTCCTGATGCCGCCTTACCGGCAGTGGGCGAAGCGGAAAGTGAAGGAGATTTCTGTAACTCATTCAGGCTCTCTATCTGCTTCTTTTGCAGGAAATCATAAATTCCTCCCAAATGTTCCTTCACCAGTCCGCCACCAAACTCGTATACTTTAGTCGCAAGTCCGTCCAGAAAATCACGGTCATGACTGACTATTATCACCGTCCCGTCAAAATCGCGGATAGCTTCCTTCAGTACATCTTTGGAACGCATGTCAAGATGATTCGTAGGTTCGTCGAGAATCAGAAAATTCACCGGCTCCAACAGCAGTTTTATCATGGCAAGCCGGGTACGCTCTCCACCGCTGAGCACCTTCACCCTTTTATCCGAAGCCTCACCGCCGAACATGAAAGCACCCAGAATATCACGAATTTTGAGGCGGATATCCCCTACGGCCACGTGGTCAATCGTATCGAATACAGTTAGGTTCTCATCCAAAAGTTGTGCCTGGTTCTGGGCAAAATATCCAATCTGCACATTATGTCCCAGTGTAAGTTTTCCGGTATAATCCGTAATCTCACCCATAATACACTTTACAAGCGTAGACTTTCCTTCGCCGTTCTTACCGACAAAAGCAACCTTCTCTCCTCGGTTGATGGTCAAATTCACATCATGGAAAACAATGTGCTCACCGTAGGATTTCTCCATATCCTCGCAGATGACGGGATAATTACCGCTACGGCTGCTGCAAACAAACTTCAGGCGCAAAGAGGAGTTGTCTTCCTCATCCACCTCGATACGTTCTATCTTTTCAAGTTGCTTGATGCGACTTTGCACCTGCACAGCCTTGGTAGCTTTGTACCGGAAACGCTCGATAAAGTCTTCCGTATCTTGTATCTGCTTCTGCTGATTCTCGTAAGCACGCAGTTGCTGCTCCCGGCGCTCCTTGCGAAGCACCACGAACTCATCGTATTTCACTTTATAGTCGTAAATGCGTCCACAAGTTATTTCGATGGTACGCGTAGTGACATTGTTCAAAAAGGCGCGGTCGTGGCTGACAAGCACCACCGCATTGGCACGGGTGGAAAGGAAGTTCTCCAACCACTGGATACTCTCGATGTCAAGGTGGTTGGTAGGCTCGTCGAGCAGCAACACATCCGGACGGCGAAGCAACAGCTTGGCAAGCTCTATACGCATACGCCAACCACCGGAAAACTCGCTTGTAGAGCGGTCAAAGTCCTCGCGGCTGAAGCCCAGCCCTTGGAGCGTGCGCTCTATTTCGGCACGGTAGTTGGTGCCTCCCATCATAAGGAAACGTTCGTTTTCGTGGGTGAAGCGGTCAATCAGTTTCTGGTAATCCTCACTATCGTAGTCGGTACGTTCGGCAAGTTGCTGATTCATGCGTTCGATGCCCGCCTGCATCTCAAAAATATGCTCGAAGGCAAGTTCAGCCTCCTGCATCACGGTGCGCTTGTCACTGAGTATCATCACTTGGGGCAAATACCCGATAGTACATTCGCGAGGAACGGCAACAATGCCGGCAGTGGGCTGCTGAATGCCAGCCAATATCTTGAGCATGGTGGACTTACCGGCACCATTCTTGCCGACAAGAGCTATACGGTCTTTCTTATTGATAACATAAGAGACGTCTTCGAACAGAGGAGTGGCATTAAATTCTACCTTCAGTCCTTCTACAGATATCATAGTGTCAATGAATTTATCGTTCAAGACTGCAAAGGTAGCGATTTTCAACGTTATACAATATCATACGCTCACATAATTACATCAAATATCCAAGAAAGAGAACACTACTCCCGCATTTCCTGCGGAAGGACAATTGCAAAGCGGCTCCCCTTGCCAAGAGTTGAAGCCACTTCTATTTTTCCATGAAACCTTTCAACGATAGTCCTGCAAATGGCCAATCCCAATCCCGTGCCCTGCACAAAAGCATCTCCCTTATAGAAACGTTCAAAAATGTGCGCCAGAACTTCTTCCGACATGCCAGTTCCCGTATCTTCCACAAAGACTTCCAATGTAGCAAAGTCCTTCAGCCTATACCCTATGGTTATGCGTCCTTCAGCAGTGAACTTCACCGCATTATTGATAAGATTGTTGACAACTTGCCCCAAACGCGTAGGATCTGTATAGATAACTGCCGCCCGGTCCGGAAGGTCTAGCAGTAGCTCCACTCCTTTCCGAAGATTCATCTTCTGCGCACTGTAAATGCTTTCCAATATGCCATTTAAAGAAACCTTCTCAAAATGGAATTCCATTGTGTTCGATTCTATCTTGGACAAATCCAGAATATCTGAAATCAACACCATTAACAACTGGCTGTTCTTTTCAATCAAAGACGTGAATTCCATAATCTCCTGCCGTGACAAGTCGGCATCCCCACAAGCCAGTAGTGTAGAGAAGCCCACAATGGCATTTAGCGGCGTACGTATCTCGTGGCTCATATTAGCAAGAAATACGCTCTTCAACTCATCGCTACGTTGCGCTTTCTGCAAAGCCTCGTTCAATTTATTCTCCGTATCCTTGTATTTCTGCGTACTCATGCAAATACCGATGATACGGAACGGCAAATCCGTCAATTGCCCCACATAGGTAGATTGCGCCTCAAACCACTCCCACTTGCCGTCTCCCCGCCGTAAACGGTATTCCACTGGGCATTCGTACAAATTACCATGCAACTGTAAAGCCAAAGCATCAAACACTCCCTTCCGGTCGTCCGGATGAATCAGAAATGCGAATTCCTCAGGCGTCAGCGTATAGTCACGCGTAGGAATCCCCAAATATTCAAAATAACGCGGTTCTATAATCATCAGATTATGTTCCATGTCGAAAGACCATTGAAATATCTGGGTACGACTCAGCGCAATATTCAGCAAATGCTTCTGTGTCCGTTCTTCCAACACATTCCTGAAATAGAGTACAATCCTCACCAATTGTCCATCTTCATGAATTCCCACCATAGCACCTTGTATCAGAAAACTTATACCACTCTTCAATTCACGTATAAAGCAATTGGTATCTAAGGGAATAATCCGCACATCCCTCTCCCGAAGTTGCAGCAAAAGGTCTTCTAACACATTCTTTTTATCACATACCACCTCCAATAAGTCAGTGATACGCCGCCCTATCACATACTCATTCAATTGGAGTTCATTCATCACCTGCTGATTCAGACGCCAGATACAATCTTCCAAATCAATCATAATAATGCTGACGGGCCATGAGTTGAACAACTGCTCGGAGATGGCATTTATTATACGTACTTCTTGAGGAACATTCGGATTCATCAGAATTGGTTTATCATACAAGAAGCAAAGTTCGGGTTAAAATGCTTATACCACAAACAAACCCTTATAAATCAATATTCCATTTTAATATGTATATATTCTATTATTCACAACTTTACCTTATTTAACAGAGATAAGTTGAGCGTAATATTGATTTTAACTGTTACCTCTGTCATTTATACATTATTATCCCCCATTTTTGCGTCTTAAAATCTCCAACATGAATATATCCGAATTCAATATAAATGACGAGTTCATTGCCTGCAATCATATCACAACCAGTGAACTGAATCCGCTAGTGAAAAAGCCATACCACACCAAGGCCAGTATCTTCGTTTTGTGTATCAAAGGAGTTCTGAAAACCATCATAAACCATACCCAATTCAAGGTTGAAGCTAACGTTCTCCTAGCTATTCCTCCTGAGACCTTCGTACAATTACTACACACGTCAGACGATACTGAAATATATGTCGTCATATTTTCCAAACAACTTATCCAAAGTGCAGGAGTCGGTAAGGTCATGATGGATAAGTTTCACATTATAGGTAAACACTATATTTTTCCTCTATCGAAAAAGAACTTCCAGCTTTATGCTGAGTTCATGACCTATTTGTCACACCTCTATCAAAGAACAGAAAGCCCCTCAAGTCTAGTTTCATTGCAAACTCTACTGGCATATCTGTTACAAGGCATATCCGAACTCTGTCCGGAACACCCTAGGATAAAAGAGACTCCGGGCAGCAGGCATTTCAACCAATACCGCATTTTTATCCGATTGGTACACACAGACTATGTCCGGGAGCATCAAGTGTCCTATTATGCATTGAAAATGAATATGAGGCCGGCAGCTCTTTGCCGCCTTGTCAAAAAGGAATCAGGACATACAGCCATGGAAATCATCAACAATACTATCATCATGGATGCCAAAGCACAGCTTTGTACCGCCAACACTCCGATAAAGGATATAGCCGTGAGTCTAGGTTTTAATAATGCGGCCTTCTTCAACAAATTCTTTAAACGTCATACGGGAATACCTCCTCAGAAGTTCCGTACATCCTCAAAACAATAAAATCTACTCAAAACCCAAAATGCGGATATTCTGTCCTGAGAATACCCGCATTCCTCAATAAGAGAAGTCCGTCATCAGCCTACCTTCTTGGCAATAAAGAACACATAACCGTAAAATTCCTTATACTTGCCGTACAGTTCATCCTCAATCATTTGGAGTAAGCTGAACTCTTCGGCAATTTTATTACCGGCATATTTCTTACGGAAAATCTCCTGAGCCGCAACCTTTGAAGCAAAGTAATGCTCTGTCCAGCAATTCTCCGGCAAAATGAATGTAGCAACGGGAAGATAACCTGCCTTGTACAACTTGGTCACCTGATTGGGAAGTGTATCCATTTCAGAGTAAGCGTCCATCCAGAAGTCATTGATTTCCGCAGGGCGTTCGTCCGTAAACCATGAACTCTCGGAGACGGCAATATACCCTCCCGGTTTCAGATACTTACGCCACTCCTTCAAGCCACGTTCAAAGCCAATGTTATAGATAGCACCTTCACACCAAATCATATCCAGCTCCTCCTCACCGAAAGGAAGGGCATCCATTGAACCGACAATTCCTTTTACTCTGTTCTGCAAGCCTAACTGCCTTGCATTACGGTTGAAGATATCAATAAAGCCGGGAAAAAGGTCAATTCCTGTAATCCGCCCCGGCACATGGCCAGCTACTACCATTGTCTGGCCACCCGTTCCACAGCCGATATCGGCAATAAAGGATTCATCGGTAGACCGTCTACAAAGCTCAATGCCTTCAACGTCGCTTCAGGACTGCCAGGGCCTTGTCGTTCCATATTGGAGAAAAAGTCACAGATTAAATTAAGTTCGAAATCGTGGATAGTTTTATTTTCGTTACTCATTTTCTTACTATATTTTGCATATACGGAAAGTATCACAATACCTTCAGCATAATATGCGGATTAAACTTGAATTATAACAATAGGAAAACACTCTCGAAAGAAGTTATCCGAGAGTAAACGAAGGGGGGACAATCTGTGCAGGGAACACAGATTGTTTACAAAACCAAATCCGATTTAAATGTCTTTGTCATACTGCAAAGATAAGCAATATTTTATTTAATCAAAGATTTTACGGTTAATAAAGATTTTCCCTTGCACCGGGCGCATGCTGAAGAACCGCACCTACCACCTGGCAAGTATCCAGTTCCTTACAGTCGCCGCAAGTATTGAAACCTTTTTCGTACACACATTTGCGGATAGCACAATAATCGCTGCAATAGGCAAACTTCACCCCGTCTGCACGGCACCCCATACAATGGATGGTTTCCGGCGTAATTTCCGGCGTATTGTTCAGCACACTCCACTCTTTGGCAGTTTTCTCTCTCAGCTCATCGTCATTATTGACAGTGGCTATACGGGCGGCGCAATTTTCGCAATCCAACCCGCAACATGCAATTAATTGTTTCATCACTTGGTTATAACGATTTATGTTTGAGGATATAATGCCCCTTTTCCCGCACATCGATTCAGTAAGCCCAAAACTCACCCCATACCTTGGAACAGACACTCATTTACCGACAGTCCTCAGCGCTTTCTTAACGATATACTTGGTCTCTTTCGTTTCACTTTCCTAACGCCTGCAAAGCTTCCTTACAAATCCGGATTGCGTCTTACTTGCATCATTTAACCAATTCCCTACGCTGTTCCGGACATACTTGGAGTAATCTGATTTCAAAGGTTCCAATATCGGTAAGCCCAATGCAGGGTTCTGTTCCAACATTTCAGTATGCTTGCACCAGACACCTCGTGAACAGAAAACAGAAGAACAAATATAGCTCTGGCAAACGCCTTCCCCATATTTGTCCTTTTGTTCTTTTACCCAATAAATTAATGCGAATCAAGTTATCCTTCCGTCTTACTTTAGAACAGCTTCGCAGGATACTCACCCGCATCCACCAAAGCCTGAATCTTGTCGACTACACTCTGACGGTCTTCGGGATAAGTCACACCGAACCACTTGCTGGTTGTATCGAGCACTTCGCAGGTAGCAGTGCCATTGTTAATCAGCTTATCCACCATCAGCGGGATGAAGAATTCGCTTTTCAGATTCTCCATATTCTTCGGGTCGCTCAGGAAGCTCTTGAAAAACTCTGCACTGTAAGCAAAGTAATCGGGAGTAAAGCCCCAGAAGTTCATGCTGACCGGAGTCGTCTCGGGAGTGGCAGTCCATTCACCGTTATCATCGATGTACTTCACCTCGCCGTCCATACGCTGAATCTGGGTACGCTCTACTACAGAAGTCAACAAGTTGTTTGCATCCGTTCCGCACAAACCACGGGATACGGTACCGCTTTCGCTCAATGTATTACCGATGCGGAAGCCTACCATGGAATATACATTTTTGGAACCTTCGGGAAGGGCTGCAAGAAATTTGCCCATTACCTGGAAGGAATCACGACCGTAGAAATCGTCGCAGTTGATAACAGCAAACGGTTCCTTTATTACATCGGCACCCATCATTACAGCATGGTTGGTTCCCCAAGGTTTGGTACGGCCTTCGGGGCAGGTGAAGCCTTCGGGAAGGTCATCGATGGACTGGAATACCAGTTCGCAGGGGATATGGCCTTCGTATTTGGAAATAATCTTGTCGCGGAAATCCTGCTCAAAATCTTTACGGATTACGAAAACGAGCTTTCCAAAACCGGCATTGATGGCATCGTAAATAGAATAATCCATGATAGTTTCGCCATTCGGGCCCAGTCCGTCCAATTGTTTCAAGCCACCATAACGACTGCCCATGCCGGCTGCCAATAAGAATAAAGTTGGTTTCATATTTAGTTATTATTTAAAAAGGTTAGTATATCACAGTTGATAACGGCTGCAAATGTACAAAAATTTATGGCTGACAGAAGGGAGTTTTAGTTCATTCTTTACCACTATCCGTTCAAAAAGGTACATTTAGAACGGATAACCGATGGCAAAATGCAACGCCATGCTGTCCTTGAACTTGGGAATATTATAATACCCCGACTTCCCGGTATCATACGGATCATGCAGCCCGATACCCAAGTCCAGACGAAAAACAAGAAAGTCCAAATCGTAACGCAAGCCAAATCCCGTGCCCAAAGCAATCTGTTTCGGGAAATTCTTCAACGTAAATTCACCATTCGGGCGGTTTTCATCTTTACGCATCAGCCATACATTGCCGGCATCCAAGAATACGGCTCCATACAAGTCGGCAATCATACGGAAGCGATACTCGATATTGGCTTCCATGCGAATATCACCCACGTGGTTGATATAGGTATATTTCCTATCCGTCTCGGGAGGATAACCGCCCGGACCTATACTGCGTGCAGAAAAGGCGCGCACACTGTTGGCACCACCGATATAGAACTGTTCCGTATAAGGTGCGGTCGTAGCGTTGCCATACGACCATATCACCCCTCCCGCAATACGCGAAGCAATCATCTGGTTCTTGTCTATCCGGTAATGGTACCTGAATTCCGAATTCAACTTCAGGAACTGTGCAAAAGGTACCCCGAAAAGCTTCTTTCCTTCCTCACTGAACGGCTTGCCGAAAATACGGTAGACGGCAGAAGTCAGGTTACCGGCCGACGCAACGGTGGTCTGCCACCAGATGGGGTTACGCTTGCCGCGCACGGAAGCGTTGTCATAAGTATAGGTGTACTCCATGGCAGGAATGAACTGGTCGCGCAAACTAACGTAGAGTGCTGGATTCTCGGCACGCAACGTATCGAAAGCGGCAGTAGGATTGCGCAGTACATTGAATGTCAACCGGAAAGGAGTTATACTGTGCCTGGAAGTCGATTTGGGCTGGAAGTCATAAGTGACATTACCGCCAAAAGCCAACAGCTTATAATACTTGGCACGGTTCATCTGGTCGGCATATAAACGGAAAGTCGTTGTAGCCGGGAAGTCATACTCACGGTCGCCCATCCTGGGAAACACCACGCGCGGAAAGATAAGCGAAGTGGAGATACCCAGTTCATAGCTGTTCATTAGGGAAGAACTTGCCTTGCCCGTCTGCCATTCGTACGAACCGTTCAACTTCACATTCCAGCTTTCACCACCACCGAAGACATTATTCTTCGTCACCGTAAAAGCGGCACCCGGTCCCGTCTGATTATTGCTCTTCATAGTGACATTAAAATCCAATTCCGCATCGTAGGGTTTATCGAGCGCGGCAATGACCTTCACATCCAATGTATCAGACACAAATGCCGTATCACGCGGTATATACTGCATCTCCGCATAACGGAAAATACCGACGCTTGCCAGGCGCTCCTGAATACGGGTTTGACGATATAAGCTATACAAACTCTGCATAGAACGCTGGCGGGCAATACCTGCGCTGTCCTGTATCTGACGTTTCCGCCGATAACCTTGATAGTTCAACCAACGGTAAAGCATGTTGGGACGTACCGGTGGTTTGTTGTAGTAATGTATGGTCAAGCCTTTGTAATCCATGCTGTCATTGGGTTCCTGCCCCTGCTTTCCAAGAAGATAGACGGATTTACGCCCCACACGAAACTGCTTCTCGGCTACCTTTGGCATACCGGGAACGGGAATCAAGCGCATCTGGACATGCCCATTAGGAACCATCATGGTATCGGCTTGATAGGTCAGGTAGTCGGGACGGAAATAATAACAACCCACATTACGCAGCAGGGTACTGATACGGGTACGCTCCCCATCCAGATCAGCCACATTGAATTGTTCTCCCGGACTGATAAGGGAACGTCGGCGCCCCAGCTCCATAATGCGAGTGGTACGTTGGTTGAAACCACGATAGTACACCGTATCTATAAAGTAGGGATTACGCATGTTCACCGTATATTGCAACTTTGCCTTCAGCGAGTCCTTCGGGTCGACAAATGTCTTGTAGCTGACGCTTCCGTTGAAATAGCCGTAATCGCGCAGCAAGTTAACCGCCGCCTTCTGACGTATATCGGGATTCACCGTAGACAGAAGCACCGGAGTGGCGGCAAATTTATTGAATATCCACTTTCCGAGTCCCTTCTCATACTTCTGGAAACCATTGTAAATCCACAGTCCGAAAGGAAAGGGATAGCGGATAGTAGAGCTCCCCAGCAACGAATTGTTCGGTGCCGTAGCAAGGGCGGCTTCCACCTCTTCCATGGCAATCTCGCCAACAGACGTTTCACTGCGGTTCAATACAATCATCGGCTTTTGTCCGGTATAGAGTATCTCCCCCTCGGGCAAGTGCTTCGTGGTGGAGCAACCTGCCAGAAATATCAATCCTGCAATATATAATATCAGTCGTTTCATATCACATTCCTACTTTTTCATATCGCTGTTTTCAGCCTCCGGTTTTATCTTTTTCTTCCTGAAGATGAAGAGTTCACCCAACCGGTCCATCTTCCGGCGCAGCACAAGGCCAACACCCGTTTCGGTTATCTCACCGTCGAGTATGCTTTCGTAGTTCTTATTATGGAATACACGGACATATCGGGTACCCGACGCATCAAGACGGTATTCCAGCGATATATTGTCAATGAATGATTCCGCATCGTTCGTCGCATTGGCCCCGGTGGATACTTTTCCACCGATGACTATCTGTACGCGATCGTTGAAGAAACGCTGGGAATAACGGAAACTGAAGTCTTTCTGCGTGTCGCCCGTTTCAGTAGAGGTACGGTCTTCCACACCTACACTGATATTGGCACCTTTTATACCTCCCGCCAAGGAGTTTATCTGGCTCTGAAGCACTGAGTTCAAGGCGGCTCCCATTGACAAACCTCCTCCTTTGGCGCCGCTATTCAAGTAAATACCCGTAGCAAGCATCGCAATAGCCTGCTTACTACGCTCTTCTGCCCCCATTGCCTGCAGCTCATTCTCTACTGTGCCATCTTCGGGCGCCGAAATATCGAATATAAGATCGGGAGCGTCAAGCCTGTTCTTGATGGAAATGGAAACATCGAAGTTCACCATGCGCGAACCGTCCCCGTCACCGTCGGCCACAGAAGCACGCATACGTTCCGTAGCCTTTAGGCTTAGCGTAGGATTCATAATATTCCCTCGCCAATCCACATAACTGCCGGGATTGAACTGAAACTCCTTCAAGGGGATGATAGGCAGCGAATATTTCATGACGCCACCCGAAAGGGTATAGCGTCCGGTAAGGCTCATATCCCCTTGGGGAGTATACTGCATATTCAAATCACCGCCACCTTCCAGTTCGATGTATTTGCTGCGGTCGGGACTCAAGTCGGCACGAAGACGGACAGCATCGTCAATATGGACGGACATATACATTTCCAATCCTCCCAACGACATGGCAGGAACTTCATCCGCCTTTACCGACGTCGTATCGGTGAATGAGGTAAAGGTAACCAGCCCACTGAGACGGTCTTCCACCGTTAAAGGGGAATCGGTCAACACGTAGGTTACGTTGGTATTGCCCAGCAGATTCATGTTTCCACGCATCGTGAGCCCGTCAAGCGGTCCCTTCACCGTGGCATGCAAGTCAACGAACACCTTTCCATATACCAGACTTTCGCGGGTACGCGGTGCATCCAGCAACGTATAGTTCTCTGCCAGCAGATTGAGGTTGGCAGTAGGACGCTCCATATTCCGGAAATCAACCTTACCGTCAATCGTAAACGGATTCTTGCTGGTGGTATAAATGGCAAACTTATCGAATATCAACTGATTGTCCTTTATCTGTACCGGACGGTTGTCGAACCAGTAACGTGCTCCCGCCTGGCGTGCATAGACAGACACACTGTCCAAAACAATATCACCATGCATTTGAGGCTTGTCCAGCGAACCATAAATATAAAGCCCTCCATCAATATCTCCGGTAAAGGCCACCATTTGGTCAGGGATGAATGCATTGGCCATCTTCAATGGGAAATGCTCGAAACGAGTGGACACTTCCAGAGTATCCTTTCCGTTTTTCTGCGTCAAGATACCGTCGGCGGTCATCACTTCTTCGTTATCATGTGTAAAATAGGTATTCAAATAGTGCGTATTCTTGTCGCCCGGCAACCAGGTAGCCCCCAGACCTATATCTCCAACCGGTTGGCGTTCGTAGGTCAGTTTCTCTACATTGGCTTCGGCGGACACCTGCAGGGAAGTGGCAGTCTGTATATAATTTGCTTCGGCGGAGAACAATCCCGTAAGCCGAGGCATATAAGGAAGTACCTCCGTAAGTTCATCCAGGCGCAATCGGCTCAGTTCTACGTTTATATTCTGCAAGGAAAGGGTATCATTCTTGTCGGATTGCATACGGAAACACAGACCATCGTCGCTGTCCATATCAATATTGGCATAGACGCGCATATTCTTATGCAGATAAATCCAGTTACTATTGTCCGCAAAGTGGAATTTACGGAAAGCGATAATCGGCTCGGCAGGAATAAGGTTCAGCAGCACACCATCACCGCGACCATGTCCTTCGGTCAACGGACGGGCGTTAATACCGAACAGCACACCAGTCTGCCCTTTTCCATCCACATAATCCACAGTCAGCTCCGCATCTTCATTACGGACTTCACCCGTCAGTGTACTGCGGAACACAAACTGCGGGTTCTTGGGACCGTTTATGACACCACCTTGCAACTTCATGCGGGCAGTATCCTGCTTCACTGTAAAAAATATCGTATCGAGCTGCAAGGAGTCCATGCGCAATCCGTGAACAGCTGTACGTCCATTGATGCCGACTTGCGGAGTAAATCCGAAGCTCAGTTTGAAATCATTATAGGAAATACCCTTTGCAGCCAGGAAATAGCTGACGGGATTCTGGTTACCGGCTTCCAGATACATGCCGGCTGAAGGAAGGACTTGTCGCAAAGCGGCATGGTCCAAACGCCGTTCATCAATCTGCTTTGTCAGGATAGAGACAAATTTATCCGACTGTTCCATCAACTTCTTCAACGTGCTATGAGCGCGGAAACGCAGATTCAAGTCACCGGCATCAAGCCTCAACTCGAGAGAATCATGACGTGCCTCCGCTCCCATTGTAAAGGCAAATGGGTGTTTCAACGGTCGGGGCACCAACCCCAGCTTATGCAGATTCACCTCTTCCACATTCAAATCCAAAGCGCCATCCAGATAGCTGCGGTCAAGACGCATATCTGCATTTCCCTGCATCTTGAGAAGAACATTATCGCTGGCAAGACGGACAGTAGCAACGGATGACTTGAGTCCGGCATGCACATCCACACCGGAAATGTCCCAATGGCCATACTGTAGTTTTTCCAAGGAGGCATTCAAAGCAGCCACAGTCTTTCGTGATGCCACATCCACCCCTTGTCCCTTAGCGGACATCTTTACCGTAAGAGTATAAATAGAGTCCTTGGGCAGGAAGTGATGCACCTGCAAGTTGTTGATGGCAAGGTCGGCATGGTAGGCTTCCGTAGCAAGATTATAGGCGGCATCCAGATTCAAGGCGCCTTCCTTCTCCTGCAGTTTCAGGGCGGCAGTGCACTGCGCCCCCTCCATACCGACACGTGCCGCAAGGTGCATACTGTCCGGCACGATGACGGAGCCATCGGGAGCAATGTCAGCTAGTCCGGTCAGGAAGTTCAAGTTCTGCGTATGCATCTCGAAGTCCATGTTTCCATTGCGTTTCACACTGTCGGTCAGGTTCCAGAATTCTCCTCCCCCACTCAACGAAAAGGCTCCGGGCAGCTCAGCCGTAAAACGGGAAATCTGCATCTGCTTCAGGTTTCCTTCCGTACCGGCATGAATCACCAACGAACGGAACGGATAGGCTTCCTTGAAAGTTTCCGGCAGGCCACCGGCAAAAAGCAGTACATCCTGTTTGCCGATACGGGCATTGAAACGGGCTGTCAAACGGCCGGTGGTAGGTATATTTATCAGTTCCCAGTAAGTCTGTGCCGTAAGATTCATCTCACTATGAGGTGTCAGCAACTTCAAAGAAGGGATACGGATAACGGTAGAGTCGGCAAACAACCGCCCGGTCAGGGAAGTTACACTCAAACCGGAACGCTCATACATGGAAAATTCCCGGATAACGGCATTCATATCTCTACCGTAGTACATCACAGAATCAATGCCCATACGAATGTCGTGAAGAGCAATGTGCGAGGGGTCGAAACCTATCGCACTCCCCGGGCCGCCGGTATCATAATTGACAGAAGTTCCAGTCAGCAGGAATTTTCTCCAGCCATAGAACTGGTGTTTCAGGTCGGCAGCAGCGTCCGCAATCTCAGCATTTCCGATATGGGCTTTCAGCCCCATGGAGTCCAATGGCATCTGTAAATCGACCGAGACGTTCTTCAACTTCAGGGTATGGAGTGTGACTTTCCAGTTTAACGCAGTGTCAGTAGTGTCCTTGGGAGTCTCAGTGGTATCTGCAAGCATTACCTGCACATGGGTATCGCTCAATTCTATATTATTGAGAATAGCATCTTCTTTTGTAAGGTCTATGCCATGGCTTTCGAAAAACGAAATGCCCAGTACCCCTTTGATGCACATACCTTCCATTAAATTGGAAGAGTTAACAGCAACTTGTTTCAGGGTAATGTCATCCACCTCCACTTTCCCTTTGAGTAAAGGGCCATGCCTGCACCCGCACGTTCAAACTTCCAAGATTCAGCAAAGTATCGGGATGCTGCACCTCAACAGCACTGTCGGCAGGCTGTACCACCAATACACCGCGAACCAACAAATTCAAAGGAAAGCGAAGGTCAATCCGCTCCACAGATATGTCCATACCCGTAGCATCTGATGCAATTGCTGTAGCCTGCTTCCGTATCAAATTCTGTACGGGAGGCACATAGAGCAGTATCATCAATATTATAAACAGTATAATAGGAGTAAGCAGCACCCACAGTGCTATTCTCAACCATTTTCTTCTCATCGGAACGTCAATCTTTCATCGTATTTAAAAGTCCTACAAAGTAAACAATTTCTTTCGACATTTGGTTCCCGATAGAGAAAAATCATGTATTCTTCTCTGTTCCCCCATTACGGAAAAGCTGTTGCCTGAGTAATGACATCCTCTATCAAAACGAGGGCGGCAAGGGCGTGCTCTTTCAACTCTCCGGTAAAAGGCACTCCATGCGAAGTTTCCAACAGTTTCAGCAATGCAACCAGTTCCGTAGCTCCAATCAACGTAAAGAGGGGAATCATTTTGTGGGAGACAGCAGCCATCTCGTCCACATCCTCATTCTCCACAGCCTTCTGCAAACGCTCCGCATTGAGACGGGTTTCAGCCACAAAACTTTCCAGAATGGACTTTGCGGCCTCGGGGTCATCGACCGAAAAAACGGTGAGCGAAGAGAATTTATACCCCGGGCAAGCCGAAGTTTCCGAAACTTCCGTAACCTCCTTCCCTTTGTCCTCCACATTCAATTCATGCAGCAATTCACTGACGGTAAACGGCTTATGCAGGCATCCGGCAAAGCCATGCGCCGTAAATTCCTCACGCTGCATGTCACTGCGAGCAGTGACAGCAATCACCGGAACAGACTGTGCCTGCGGTATGTTCGAAGCACGCAGCAGTTTCAGTAAATCAAAACCATTAATAGCAGGCATCTGCACATCAGTAAGCAGAACATCAAAGGTTGCAGTGCGCAAGGCATCCAGCAATTCATCCAGTTGTAAACAAGAAACAGAATTTATACCACTCTGCTGAAGCATGGCGGCAGTAAGGGTAAGTTGAATACGGTCATCATCGATAAGGAGGACATTCTTCAATGAAGAACAAGGAACGGAGAATGAAGAATTGCCCTCCGGCGTGACAACACAGCCCAATTCTTCATCCTTCATTCTACGCCTTTCGCTCCTTACGGGATAGATAGGAATATATATCGTGAAAGTGCTTCCCTTACCTGGTACACTGTCTACATCAATCGTACCTTCAAGTAACTGTACCAACATACGGACGATGGAAAGTCCGAGTCCGAACCCTTCTTTACCCTGAGCACCCGGTAATCGGGTGAATTCCTGGAAGATACGCTCACGGTCAGCAGGCTCCATACCTCTACCCGTATCAGCAATGGCAACTACCAGTCGACGGTCCTCGTAACGGGCAGTCATGGTAATACCGCCTTGGTCCGTAAACTTCACGGCATTGGACAGCAAATTGTTGATAATCTGACGCAGACGCAAGGGGTCACAAATATAGGTACCGTCCAGCTCCGGGGCAATGTCGCAATGAAGCGCCAGCCCTTTGGCAGCCGTAAGCGGTTCAAAACTTACGTGTATCTCTTCAAGCAGGCGGGAAGGATGAAAAGTGACCCGGTTGACTTCAGCCTTGTTCAAATCAAGACGATGGAAGTCGAGCAAATCAACGACCAGCTTCAGCAGATGCTCCGATGAGGTTTTCATATTGTCCAGATAGAACCGCTGGCGCTCATCCACCGTCAGACGGGAAAGCAAATCGGCATAGCCCATGATAGAACCGAGCGGGGCTTTGAAATCATGGGTAATGGCAAGCATCAGTTTTTCACGGACAGCAAGTAAATCTTCGGCACGACGGCGGGCCTCTTCCAACTCACGGCGGTAACGGTTGCTTCGAGTTATGTCGCGACCGATGATAATAAGGAAAAAAACGGAAAGCAATACCGCACCTACGGCAATGCCACTGATAATCTTGGCCGAACGGCGTCGGACCGCCTGTTGATACTCGGCTTCCGTCCGTGCACGCAGCAGAGTTTCCGTCTCATAATCTTTCAGCAAACTGTCAATACGAGCGGTCAGCATATGGTCCAAGCGTTGCAGATAGCGTTTACGTCGTTGTATAACAGTGTTTACAGCTTTTTTCTGCTGGGCCACAGCACGCAGTTTCTCATGCAAAGAATCGGCCGGATTATAAGGTTCAATCACCGTATCCGTCGCAAATTCGAGGGAGGTCTTCACCTGGATAGCCGTATCTTTCTTTGGGGGGACAAACACTTCACCCAAACGACGGAAAAAACCCTTCTTCCGAGGGCGTGTCACGACGGTATCCCGATGTGTAATGATACGGTGCTGCACACGTTGCTGGGTCACTACTGAGTCCTGCTGGGCAATTATCTGCTCAATGTCACTGGTGGATACCATGCTGTCATTCGCCTCACTCAGCGTACGCAGCATTCTTATCGTATTGGTATCCTTCTCGCGTATCAAAGCTAGTACGCTGTCTGTCCATTGTACATCGCGGTCATCGGTAAGAATAAGGTTCTCCATCTCCCGGTGTACGAAGAACAAGGAAAAAAACAATACCGCCAGCAACAAAGTGTAGCCTACGGCAATCTTTACTTTGGAGACACTGTTCATATTATCAAATCCTTTCCCTGGTCTGTCTACGGAATCTCAGCCACAGCATCACCCCTGCACTGGTCAGTCCAAACGGGAAAGCCATCCAGACCCCGTCAGTCCCCAGCCGAAGATGAAACCGCAGAGGTACCCTACGGGCAAAGATATAACAAAATAGGATATAAATGCAATAATCATCATCGGTTTCACATCCGAGATACCACGCAGGGCATTGGCAAAATTAATCTGCAATCCGTCACCGAACTGGTAAATCAGGAACGGAAAGAAGAGAGCGGCTACCATACCGGACACTTCCATATTATCTGTAAACCATCCTCCGACCTGACCGCGAAGTGCAAAGACAATACTCAACAGCACCACTTCCATGCATAAGATGACGTGAAGGCCAGCATACGCCGAACGGCGCACATTCTGCCCGTCGCCCTGCCCCTTAAAGTTACTGACACGCACAGCAACTGCAGCACCCATGCCATAATACATCATGAAGGTGAACTGAGAGACAGTGAGCATTATCTGATGTGATGCCAGAGCAAGTGTCCCCAGCCACCCCACCATGACAACACTGAGGCTGAAGGAAGCGGTCTCCATTCCCATCTGCATACCGACAGGCCAGCCCAAAGCATTGAGTTTCCTGAACATCGGTGTCGACCATCCCAGCCTCATAAATCCGAGTCTATAACGGATAAAACGGCGACTACGAAGCACAATCACCGCAAAGACCACGACCATCACAATGCGAGAGAACAAGGTACTTACACCCGCGCCAAGCAATCCCATCTCCGGGAAACCCAATTTTCCATTGATCAGAATATAGTTTCCTACGATGTTAAGCGCATTCCCTCCAAGCAGAATCCACATAGCCGTCTTGGTGTCGGTGATGCCATCCGTAAACTGTTTAAAGCCGTTGAACAACATGACAAAAACCAGTGAAGCAAGCAGCACTAGATAATAAGGCTTAATCAGAGGCAGTAATTCTTCGGGCTGCCCCAGCCGTTCCACATTGAAATACAGAACAGCCATGACAAGAGTCAGCAATAAAGCTACCAGCACATTGGCCACCAGACTGCACCGTAACGCTTGTCCGGCTTCGGCAAAACGGCGGTTACCGTAGAAGCCTCCCACAACCGGGGTCAGCCCGTAGCTGAACCCCGTACTGAAAATAATACAGAGAGTAAACAGATTGTTTACGAAAGAAGCGGCACCCAGCTCTTCCGTGCTATGATGCCCAATCATCAGCGTATCGGCAAACCCCAGCACAATGACTCCCAACTGCCCCACCACAATGGGTAGTCCCAGGAGAAGCAATGCTTTGTAGTGTTGCTTATACGTATCAAATAAATTTCTCATACTAAAGGTTTTCTTTTTGGTAATAAAGCACAATCCCATTTTCATCGCGGAAGGTCTGTTGGGCTACCCTATGAAGCTGTTCTGCCGTCACAGAGCGGTAATTGTCCACTTCACGGTCTATGTCTTCCGCCTGCCCGGTCAGTTCAAACCAGGCAAGGTTCGTGGCAACATTCAGATAATTGATGTTGCCGAATATCTGTGTAGACTCAAACTTGTTCTTTACTTTCTCCAATTCCTGCTCTCCAACAAACCCGGATTTCAACTCTTCCAACTCTTTCCGGACAGCAGCCTCGGCTTGCTCCAAAGATACGCCAGCAGATGGCTTTCCACTGATATGCAGCAGTCCGGCATCCCGTGTACCGGAGATATAGGCATCGAGACTGGAAAAGAGCTTTTGCTCCTGCACCAGCCTGCGGGTCAAGCGACTGGAACGTCCATTGCTCAGAATATCCGACAGAATATCGAAGGCATAATAATCGGCATCTTCACGACTGCACATGTGATAAGCCATGAACAAAGCATCCAGAGGAACATTCCGTTCCACCGTCTGCCGGCGTTCCGCCGTCTGTACAACTTCTTGCGGTAATTGTCTTACAGGCACATTCCTACGGGGAATAGGAGCAAACCATTTTTCAGTCAGCCTAATCGTTTCTTCCCACGAAATATTTCCGGTAACGGCCAGAACTGCATTATTAGGTGCATAAAAACGGAAAAAGAATTCCTTTACCTCATCCAGCGTGGCATTGGCAATGTGAGAGAGGTCTTTCCCGATAGTAGGCCAGCGATAAGGATGCGTTTGATAAGCCAAAGGACGAAGCAGATGCCCCACATCACCATACGGCTGGTTCAGACAACGTTGCTTGAACTCCTCCATCACCACTGCACGCTGCACCTCAAGACTTTGCTCACTGAATGCCAGTTCCAGCATACGGTCGGACTCCAGCCAGAAGCCGATTTCCACATTCGATTTTGGAACCGTCAGGTAGTAATTGGTAATATCATTATTGGTCCATGCATTATTCTCCCCACCTGCCAGTTGCAAAGGAGCGTCATAATCAGGAATATGCACCGAACCTCCAAACATCAGATGCTCAAACAAATGGGCAAAGCCCGTATGCTCGGGATGCTCGTCACGGGCACCTACGTCATAAACAATATTCAAGGCAACCATCTGCGTGCTGGTATCTTCATTGTGCACCAACCGCAGACCGTTGTCAAATATCTTTTTGTTTATCTTCATAAAATAGAATGACAGAATCTATCATCAATCTATCACTGTCACTTTTTTAATAACCACATCCTCTTCAGGACGGTCGTTACGATCAGTCTTGACCTTCTGTATTTTATCAACTATATCCATACCTTCCAGCACTTCACCGAATACGGTATATGCACCGTCCAAATGCGGAGTACCACCCATGGTAGTATAAGCCTTCACCTGCTCGGGAGTAAACTTGAACTCCGGTTCCTTGGCAACCTGAGCCTCTGCCTGCGCAATCAAAGAATCTTGCAAATCCATCAGACCGTCCTGGTCATTATTCTTACGCATCTTGTAGATTTCCTTCATATGCTTCTGGGCCAATGCATTGAAAGCATTGTTCAGGCGCATCTGATTCATCTGCTGTTCCATCCCCAGCAAGGTAGAGTCATTATACACTTTTCCAGTCACAATGTAGAACTGGCAGCCGGATGATGCCTTGTCGGGATTCACCTCATCACCCTGGCGTGCAGCCGACAAAGCACCTTTTTTGTGAAAATACTTCGGATAAACAAATTCGGCAGGAACAGTATAACCTACGTCGCCTGCCCCCAGCATCTTGCCTTTTGGAGCCTTTTTCGATTCCGGGTCACCTGCTTGTATCATAAAGTCCTTGATGACACGGTGGAACAGCGTACCTTCATACGTGCCGTCTTTCACCAGCTTAATAAAGTTATCACGATGTTTCGGGGTTTCATTATACAGTTTCACGGTGATGTCACCCGCACTTGTTTCAATCTTCAGCTTCGTTTCTTTTTCCATATTTTCCTCTTTCTTTTGTCCCGGCTTGCAAGCAGTCAAACCGCAAACCAGTATAGTTAATAATACAATTAGATTCCTTTTCATTTTGTTTTTTATTTAATTTAAGTTTGCAAATATACTAAAATCAGACAAAAGCACTTACCTTTGCCTACATAAAAGAGATAAAAGGCAAAAGCAATGACATCCATATTAATTGTAGAAGATGATATTACTTACGGCATGATGCTAAAAACATGGCTCGGCAAAAAAGGTTTCCAAGTAACCTCCACCAGCAGCATTGCCCGTGCTCAAAAACATATTGAGTCGGAAACCGTGGACTTGATTTTGTCTGACCTACGCCTGCCCGACAAGGATGGCATTGACTTATTGAAATGGCTGGGCGAACACGGCCTGCAAATACCGCTTATCATCATGACGGGATACGCTGACATACAGTCGGCCGTCCAAGCCATGAAACTGGGAGCCTGCGATTACATTGCCAAGCCTGTGAATCCGGACGAATTACTGAAAAAAATAGGCGAAGCCTTGAATGCATCATCCTCCGCTTTGAAACAGATGATGCATCCGTCCCGAACAGATGACGCGTTTACCCCAAACAGACCATCCGTCTCGCCCAAACAGACGATACATTCCGACAAGATGAAAAATCAGTCTCAGAAGAGTGCAGAAGGCTCATTGTCTTCCTCCGACTTTCTCGAAGGAGAGAGCGACGCAGCCAAACAACTCTACAATTATGTGAAACTGGTTTCACCTACCAATATGTCCGTACTCATCAATGGTGCCAGCGGAACGGGCAAAGAATACGTAGCCCATCGCATCCACCAGCTCAGCAAGCGTGCCGACCGGCCGTTTGTAGCCATCGATTGCGGTTCTATCCCCAAAGAATTGGCCGCTTCGGAATTCTTCGGGCATATAAAGGGCGCCTTTACCGGCGCACTGACCGACAAAACGGGCGCTTTCGTCGAAGCCAACGGCGGTACCATCTTCCTGGATGAGATAGGCAATCTGAGCTATGAAGTGCAAATACAACTGCTGCGTGCTTTGCAAGAACGCAAGATACGTCCGGTTGGTTCAAACAAAGAGATAAGCGTGGACATACGTCTGGTATCCGCCACCAACGAAAATCTGGAGCAAGCCATCGAAAAAGGAACGTTCCGTGAGGATTTATATCACCGTATCAATGAATTCACCCTGCGCATGCCGCAACTCAAAGACCGCCGTGAAGACATCTTGCTCTTTGCCAATTTCTTTCTGGACCAGGCCAACCGCGAAATGGACAAGCAACTGACCGGCTTTGATGACAAAGCATCCCGCGCCTTATTGGAATACCCCTGGCCTGGCAATCTGCGACAAATGAAGAATATGGTACGCCGTGCAACCCTGCTGGCACAAGGCAAATTCATTACTATCAACGAACTAAGTGAACTGAAAGAACCTGCATCGGCCATCATCGGCATCCCTCTCCGCAATGAGGAGGCAGAGAAGCGTCAAATCATCGAAGCCCTACGGCAGACGGGAAACAACAAGAGCCGCGCTGCACAACTGTTGGGCATTGACCGCAAAACGCTGTACAACAAGTTGAAGCTTTATAACATATCCGACTAAAAGATGTGGAATAATTCCACACTCCTCTCCACACATTCCCCACTTTTCCACATTATACTACACTTTGCATAAAAACATATACATCTAGTTATCAAAGCATTACCCAACAAACAATTCTTTTGGCACACCATTTGACTTGTATTAAGTACAAGCAACAAGCGCTACAACAAACAAGCACTTAGACTTAACAATAAGATATAGCAACCTAAAAGCAAATGAATTATGAAAAAATTAGTATTAGTAGCAGCCCTGTTTATGTTTGTTTGTGGCGGAACGTTCTTGGCTCAAGCTAAGGCTCCGGTAGAACAGCCGAGTAAGACAACAACCTTGTCTAACGACACTGTGGTAACGGATACTTTGCAGAAAGCCGAGAACGTCCAAGACACAGCAAAAGTGGCCCAATAACAGTAAGCACACTACAACAAAAAGCCGTTTCCTCCTTGTCTATTCTGGGAAACGGCTTTTTTAATTGATAGTTGATAGTTGTCAACTAAGAAATCACCAATGTCTTTCCGGATAAAGGTCATTCCACCATGCCGGACTATCCTGCAACCAGCGGGCAAACCAAGCCATAATTGAATTGTGCCACAATTCACGTTTTGCATAATCAAGTACAAAATGGTTTTCACCATCCACGGTAATAAATTCCACCGGCTTGCCCAATATCTTCAACGCATTATACAACTGGATACTTTCACCGATAGGCACGTTCGTATCTACCGTGCCATGCAGCAACAACAGAGGGGTATTAATCTTGTCCGCATTGAACAATGCTCCATGCTTCGTAAACAAATCGGGATTATTCCAAGGATAGCTATCGGCTGCCGCAACAGAGTTATAGGAATATCCCCAATAACCCTCGCCCCAATAGCTCGTTACATTGCTGATGCCAGCATGCGAGGCAGCGGCAGCAAACATATCCGTCTTAGTCTGCAGATACATCGTCATGAATCCTCCATAAGAGGCACCCAGGCATCCGATACGTTTATCGTTGACAAACGGATGGGCTGCACAGAATTTCTTCGTACCTTCAATGATCTCATCGGCCGTACGCTCACCCCATGCATTGACATGGCGTGCAGAGAACTCCTGGCCGTACCCGATGGCACCACTGGGCTGGATAACATAAACCACATAGTCACGTGACGCAAACAACTGTGCACAGTACGGGGAAGTTATACCGCGAGTCGTAGGAGTCGTTCCTCCATAATAGTACACGATAAGCGGATACTTCTTGTTCGGGTCAAAAGACGGCGGCAGACAAACCATTCCCTTTATCTCCGTACCGTCCGAAGCTGTAAAGTTCCACTCTTCCATCTGTCCCAGCTCAATCTTATCGAGGATGGGCTTCATGGGATTGGCAAGCAGGGTAGAAACTTTTTTCTTCGTGTCGTACGTATAAGCTACGCCCGTGCTGGTGTTTCCTCCGCCCACATAGGCAGCCACAACCGGATTGTCATCCGCCAGCGTGAAGGAAGTAATCACATCTTCTTCAAGCGGAAGCATTTCAAAGCCGCCCGTCTTCGGAACATAACGGTAGATATGCCTGCAATCCCCATCAGTCGTATCGAAATAGATACATCCGTCCACACGGTTCCACTGCACGGGAGACACCGTAGGATTGAAATCGCGCGTGATAGCCTGCACTTTCTTTGTAGCCAAATCCATAATGAATGCTTGGGTATCAAAGTCATTGGCTATGGGATGTTCACCGCAATTCTTGCCAATGCCTCCGAAAGCAGACGGACTGCCCGTCACCAGAAGCTGCTTCCCGTCCGGAGAGTAAGAAGCACTTCCCAGATAAGCATCCCAGGCGACCAGCGTATCTGCCTGCAAGGTGGTCAAATCAATCTCGAAAAGAGAAGAGAGGGAGAAAGGGCATCGAGTGATGTCCGGCTTGGAAGTGCTGCACAACAGTTTCTTGCCATCCGGGGAAATATCATTCAGATAGACGTTGTGACTACCGTAGGTCAGGCGCTCGGAAAGTCCCGTCGCCACATCGTATTTCATGAGATAATAGCGGTCACGAGAATTGGGGATACGGTCGTCCGGATGCAAGAGACGTTTCAACGGGCCACTCACCTTTTCGCCCTCGTCCGTGAGCATATAGATAAGATAGTCTTCTGTAGGAGACCAGCTGAAATATCCTTCGGGAACGTTCTTCAGCAGCACTTCCTCACGCATCGTGGCGGGATCGAACACAACCAGGTCATTCTGCTCCTCGCCCATAACCGTATAATAGAGCTTGTTGCTGTTGGGCATCCAGTTCATCTTTTCATTGGCATTGGGCAATATCACCCGGCCGGTCTTTACCTCGGTCAGCTCACAACGGGTCCTGGAACGCTTCACGTCGTAATTGTCCGAATAGCGGGTCAGCAGATACTTGCCGTTGGGCGAAAGAGAAACCCTGCTCGCTCGGGAGCCGAAATTGGTGTTGAACAAAGAGAAACGTCTCTTCATGTCCGGTGCCATCCGGCAGGCTACATCGGCAAAGTCCTTTTCCTTTTCAAATTCGCATTTCAGCATCGGCTGCATCTTGTCGTCCGCGCTTGAAAGCAACTTGATGACAATCTCATAATCCGCTTCGGGGTCCATACGCAAACTGACAGCCGTAGGACGGACCTGCGACAAGCTGTCCTCCGCTGTCTCCTTGACTTGCTTGGATTCACCGTTTACAAACACCTCAAAACGGGCAGGAGAATATACATTCAGCTTGCCCTTCATGAAACGCTCCGCACGCAGATTGGTAGCAAACAGATAGAACAGATTGTCCTTGTCCGCCTTTGCCACAGTTACATATCCAGCCGTATCAGCAATCATACGTTCGTACCGACCTCCGTCGAAGTCGAGACTGACCTTCGTCTTCAGAAGATTGCCGGTAGTAAACTTGTCTCCCTTGAAGTTGATACTATCGCCCTGGAGGGGAGTGCGCACCGTAACGGCCGGACGCACGTTATACTCAGCAACTCTTTCCTGAGCTTGGGCAGCCAATCCCGCAAGGAGCAGCAAACCCGACAAAACTGTGATTTTCTTCATTACTGTAAGATTAAATCGTTTCAAAACCATTCCATAAATTTCCGGGAGGAACGGGCGCCTCCACTTCTATCAGTTCTTTGGACACCGGATGCACAAAACGGATATACCGCGCATGCAGACAGATGCTGCCGTCGGGATTGGAGCGGGGCGAACCATACTTCAAATCTCCCTTGATGGGACAGCCCATCTTTGCCAACTGACAACGTATCTGGTGATGGCGTCCGGTTTTCAAATCTATTTCCAACAGATAATAGTTCTGCGACCGCCCGATGAGCCGGTAATGCAAAATCGCTTTCTTGCTGCCCGGCACCTCCTTGTCGTATGCATAACTCTTGTTCTGTTTCTCATTTCGCACCAGATAGTTCACCAATTCCCCCTCTTCCTCGCGGGGCAAGTTCTTCACTACTGCCCAGTAAGTCTTCTTCACCTCGCTATTCTTGAACATCTCGTTCAGACGCGACAGTGCCTTACTGGTCTTGGCAAAAACAACAAGACCGCTCACGGGGCGGTCCAGCCGGTGAGCGACACCGATAAAGACATTTCCAGGCTTGCTGTACTTCTCTTTCAGGTACTGCTTTACAGTTTCCGAAAGCGGTGTATCACCCGTTTTGTCTCCCTGAACTATCTCGGAAGCGGTCTTGTTGACTATAATGATATGATTGTCTTCGTATACGACAGTCATCGGTTGTTAATGTTTAATGATTAGTGATTAATGATTAATGACTAACACCCAACTTCTCATTAAACATTAATCACTAATCATTAATCATTAAATTACATATTCATCCCACCATCTACCTGAATAACCTGACCGGATACATAAGAAGACATATCAGAAGCCAGGAAAGTAGCGATATTTGCCACGTCTTCGGGTGTGCCGCCACGACGCAAAGGAATCTTCTTGCACCATTCAGCCTTCACCTCTTCAGACAAGGCGTCGGTCATGGCTGTCATGATGAAGCCCGGAGCAATGGCATTGGCACGGATTCCACGAGAACCCAGCTCCTGAGCGATAGACTTGGCCAAAGCAATCATACCGGCTTTGGAAGCAGAATAGTTGGCCTGGCCGGCATTGCCGTGAACACCTACCACAGATGCCATATTGATAATGCTACCCGCCTTCTGGCGCATCATGATGGGTGTGCAGGCATGGATAAAGTTAAATGCCGATTTCAGGTTGACATTGATAACCATATCCCATTGCTGTTCGCTCATACGCATCATCAGACCGTCACGTGTAATACCGGCATTGTTTACCAGAATATCAATACGTCCAAAGTCCTTATGGATTTCTGCCACTACATTGGCAGTGTCTTCAAAGTTTGCTGCATTGGAGGCATAAGCTTTTGCCTTTACTCCCAAAGCTTCCAATTCTTTTGTCGTAGCCTCGGCATTTTCATCAATCACCAAGTCAGTGAATGCGATATTTGCTCCTTCCTGAGCGAACTTCAAAGCGATAGCCTTGCCGATGCCGCGTGCAGCACCCGTCACAATGGCTGTTTTTCCATCTAATAATCCCATATTATTTAAAAATTATTTATAAAATGTATTCTTACTTCTTTCCCAATGCGCCAAGTACCAGACGGGTCACGTAAGCATCACGTACCGCATCGTCCAGATTGGCCCCTATATGGCCGCGGATATAAGGTGTTTCAATACCTTTGACACTGTAATGCACAATCTCGGCAGTCATATCCAAGTCATCTATCTGGAAAACACCCTTCTCCATACCTTCACGCAGAACCTCCTTGAAAAGCAGGGTCTCTGTAGCATCGAAACGTTTGCGCACTTTCTCCACTCTCCAAATATCCCGAAAGAAATTGGCACGAAGAGTACCATTCCGAAAGACAACCTCTTTTACCGCATCCAGATGAGTGTAAATCATTTCCATCAGTTTCTCGTCCGGCTGAATATCTTTCTCTACCACGTGCTTCATCATATCCGAAAGAATATCCAGCTCCGACTCGACAACAGCCAAGTAAATATCTTCCTTGCTCTTGAAATAGGTATAGAGTGTTCTCCTACCTTTCTTTGAAGCGAGGGCAATATCATTCATCGTGGTATTTTCAACGCCCATCTTTGCAAACAGCTGACGGGCAACGTCCACTAATTTAGCTTTTGTCTTCGATACGGTCATAGATTAATTGCACATTGCTTTATTATTTGAGCAAAAAAGCTTATTTATTTTCGTTCTGAATATCAAACACTTACAAATTATAACGTTTCAATTCATACTTATTTATTTTAAGTTGAGCACGACAAAGATAACAATTCTTTTTCATCTAACAGCATTTTCCTACAAATTCTTCCCTTGACCTACAAGAGTAAAAATCAGTGCCACAAGTAGTTCTTACTCACTTATAAGAAGCTACCAATGACAAAGAATATCTTAATGGATATACTCCAAGCTATTGAGAAGTTCATTTTTCTTCTTTTTTCTTATATTCGGATGGCAAATATCCAAACTCCTCTTTAAAAACTTGGCAAATTGTTTGGGCGAAAGCCCTACTTGATAAGATATTTGTGAAATATTCATTTGACTTCCTTCCAAAAGTTTTCTACCTCTTTTCAAGCGCAGTATCCGCATGAATTCCAAAGGAGATTTTCCTGTAATTTGCATTAACTTTTTATATAACCCACTACGGCTCATTCCTATTTGAGCACTAAGTTCCTCTACTGAGAATTCTGAATTATCCATATTCTCCTCGACTATACGAATGGCTTTCTCTATCAGTTGTTCATCTAAAGAACTAATGGTTATTTCCGATGGAGAGATGTCCCTCGTTTTAAATTTATCATGGTTCTGCAAAGTCCACATCAACAACTTTCTTATACGTAATAAAAGTATTTCCAAGTTAAACGGCTTTGTAATGTATTCATCAGCTCCCTCCTTCAAACCACTAAGAATATGTTCTTCAGCCGTACGGGCCGTAAGTAAAATAATAGGAATATGAGAATAGCGGATATCAGTCTTTATTTTGTGGCATAATTCCATTCCGTCCATTACTGGCATCATTATATCACTGATTACCACATGGATGGGTTGTTGCGCAAGCACTGTGAGAGCTTTCTTTCCATCAGACGCTTCATATACCTGATAATATTCCTGCAAACAACCGACAAGAAAACTACGAAAGTCATCATTGTCCTCTACTATCAGTAAAGAGCTCTTTTCTCTGTTCACTGAAGACATATCAGTAGTATGAAACTGCTCTTCCACATCAAGTGCTGATGTATCTTCTGTACAATTCAGCTTTAATGTCTTGGTAATCGGTAGGATAACCGTAAAAATAGTCCCTTGGGGATGATTATCCTCTACTTTTATCTCACCACCGTGGAGAGTAACATATTCTTTCACAATATGCAGACCGATACCACTCCCAATATAAGTAGTAGAAATGTGCTGTTCCTGAAAGAAACGGTCGAAAATCTTATCCTTATTCTCATTTTTAATACCGATACCGGTGTCACTTATTTGAATATGTATCTGTTCCCCATCACCGGCCAATATCTTGTCAATAGCAACTATCACACTACCATTATCATGATTGTACTTGATGGCATTTGACAGAAGGTTGGATATGATTCGTTGCACTTTGTTACGGTCAAAATCCATTTCTATTTTTGAAGTGTTGATACAAACTTTCAACTCAATATTATGCTTTTGCGATAACGCCTTGAAAGACTTGCATGTTTCGGCAATAAACTCAGTTATGTCTCCGTAAGACAAGGATAATTGTACCTTTTGCTGATCAAGTTTACGAAAATCCAACAACTGATTTACCTCATCAAGCAGAGTAGAAGCATTTCGATACATCAAGTCCAAATCGTCCTTGATTGGACCGGCTTTTTCCGAATGTATCAACTTCTCCAAGGGAGTTATGATAAGTGACAATGGAGTCCTTAAATCATGGCTTATATTTGTAAAGAAACGTATCTTTGCTTCATCCATTTCATGCTGCTGGGCTACTTCAAGTTCCCATTTTTGTTGTACCAGAATCCGTTGATGCCTAGAACGTAGGCGCCTAAGCAAAACTACACCTCCTGATAAGAACAGTACCATATAAATAACATAGGCTACCGGAGACAGCCAAAAGGGTGGACGTACCAGAATTGTCATATAAGATATTGGATTCCTACTACCGTGCAGTTCATTAACTTTCACTTGCAGATTGTATATCCCTGGAGACAGTTTGTTGAAATGGATTCTATTTCCTTCAAAGCTGACCCATTCCTCTTTAGCATCCATCCGATATGCAAATTGAAGCTTATGCTGTGTTCCATAATCCATTGCAGAAATTTCCAATGCAAAATTACTATCAGAATAATCCATTGTAATTTCATCAAGCAACTGAATATTCTTTTGTAACAAGATTCGCCCGTCATGCATTTTTTTCTCTACGTCTACACGCTGATTGGCTAAATATAATCCGGTAAAAATAACTTTATGTTGGTTGGGATGATACAAAGCCTGATTAGGGTCTATCTTTAAATATTTTCCCGTACCTCCCATTAAAACTTCGCCTTTCCGGTTACAATAAATTGAGTAGTTGTTAAATGTAATATCCCCAATACCATCTTCATTAAAATAGGAATAACACCGATATTGCAGCTCTTGGGCAGTAGGGTCATCAACCACAATAATGTGAGTAATGCCACAATCTGTAGCTATCCACATATTTTTATTATGGTCTTCTACAATACCACGTATATAAGGATGAGATACACCATCATTTGTAGAAAGACGAGTAAGCGTTCTACTTTTTTCATCATAAATTCGAATTCCATGTCTGGTTCCAATCCACAACAATCCCCGTTGATCACGGTATAAGCAACTAATATGCATTTTTATCAATGACACTTCATTATCATTCCCTTTCACTGGAGCAAGTTGCTGTGTTTGAGTATTCAACTCATATAATCCCGTACTAGTACCAATATATAACATCGCATGGTCACTTGAATAGACCAAGTCTGTAATAGTATTGGTGTATAAACATGAATTCTCTTTTGTATAAGACGTTATTTTCCCTCCGTTATCTATACAATACAGACCGTGCATAAACGTTCCAACCCATAAATTCCCATATTTGTCATCAGCAATATGCCGGACATACTCTATTGGTTCCAAAGTCTGTTTAAAAGGGAAAAAGATTCCATTCTGTTCATAAAATATGCCACCCCCATAACTACCGAACCACATCTTGCCTTTGGAATCAAGATATGAACCTATAATAAGATTAGAGGGAATATTACTATTATGAGTATTAAACAACTTATAGTTTATTTGTTTGCTGTCATAGCAAGCCAATCCCTTTCCATCAAATCCAAGCCACAGTTTCCCATTCCTATCTTCTTGAAAACAACTGATATCTTCCTGCTCAGGAGTTTTACATATTTCAAAGGCGGTATTATTCAAATCAGTAAACGCAACCCCCTGCTTCGTCGTTCCAACCCACAGAATATCCTGATTATCTTTATAGAAACTATTAATGTGATTGCTCGACAAGGAAAAAGGAGTTCCTGAATCTCTATGAATGTGCATGAGATTATCGGCCTGTTCATTCAAGATGTATATGCCTTTACTATTGGTACCTATCCAGATATTACCATTCCCATCATCTATGATAGCTTTTACAATATCCGATTGTATAGTCTCTTTGCCAGGAAACTCAAACATCTTTCTATTTTGAATATCATAACACTGTAGATTGGAGGTATATATTGTATAAATCCATAATCTAAGCCGGGTATCCATATATATACGATGTTCTCCAGAGCGAGGAAGTTCTAATTGAACAATTTTCCGAACAGTTTTTGTTTCCCAGTCCACTTGTGCGATTTCTCCATTAGAAAATAACAAGCAAGAATACGATTGTCTGGAAACTATATGCGATAGTTCTTTATCTGGAAAAGATAATTCCTGAAGTTTTTTATCCTGAAAATCATAATAATATAGCTTATTCCCAGTCATGCACCATAAATTCTGCTCATAGTCAACATGTATCATTTCTATTTTATCATTTATTCCCAGTGGTCTCAACCGCTTTTCTATGTTACTTTCCAATTTATCCAACTCTCTATTGTAGTAGAAATATTGATCGGGAGTACGTACCCAAATAGTACCTGATGCGTCCTCCGATATATTATTAAAACAATTACTATAAGTATCAGAATCAGTAACCCAATATTGCTTGCATTGATAGCCATCATAACGATTTAAGCCATTAAGTGTCGCAAACCACATAAACCCGTATTGGTCACGTAACATAGCTATAACATAGTTATCTGAAATTCCAGACTTTACATCAAATGTTTGAAAAGTTAGCCGGGCATTAATCTGTGTGATATAGACTATCATACAAAATATGACTGTCAGTAAATGCTTCATATGGTAATAAGATGAATATGTTTGTATGCAAAGATAGGAAATTGCTTTAAATACATACAGTACAACTACTTCCCATTTGGGTAAAAACGCTTCCCGTTTGGGTAAAAATACGAACCGGACAGACTGAGAAACAAATTAGGAGTACTTCAGGTTATTGTTTCCTTACTTTTGTCCACAGAACGGCGGATTTGTAATTCGTGCTGTTTTTCTTAGATTCAAACATGTGGCGGGTATAAAGGTTGGTAACAATACCCGCCAGTGTTTTGAGCTACGAAAAATAAAATGGAGTGTCAACCTTTAAATTGATTTTAGTTATGGAGAATGGATAGGATATGGAGCAAAAAGAGATTTTACTCTCTTTAAAACAACAACGTTTTACTTTTAATAACTTTATAAATCTAATAAATTATCTGAGAAATATGAAGAATGTATTCATGGCAGGAGTTTTTATAACTCTTTTATTCTGCGGAAGTCCTTCTTTGTCGTGGGCAACTTCCTCCCATACTGTAGAAACAGTACAACAAAAACAAAAAATAGCAGGAGTAGTGGTTGACCAGAATGGAGAACCCATAATTGGAGCCAATATATTACAGAAAGGCACCAGTAATGGTACAATTACCGATATCAACGGTCAGTTTATACTGAATTGTCCAATAGGAACTCCACTGACGATATCTTACATCGGATTCTTGCAACAAACAGTAAAGGCAACTGTAAATATGAAAATTGTTTTGCATGAAGATAGCAAAACGCTGGATGAAGTAGTTGTCGTTGGTTATGGCTATGTAAAAAAAAGCGATCTTACCGGGGCTGTGGCACAAGTAAAAAGTGGAGATTTACTAAAAAGTTCCCCAGTAAGTCTAGAAAAGGGGCTACAAGGGCGCCTGACCGGTGTGAACGTGGTTTCAAACGATGGAGCTCCCGGTGGAGGAATCAGCATCCAGATTCGAGGTACAAATTCATTTCAAGGTTCTACTGAACCTTTGTATGTAATCGACGGAGTACCCATCGCAGACAGCAATGATGACACAATCAATTTTGACTCGAGCTCGCCCACTTACAATAATGCCTTGTCCTCGCTTAATCCTAGCGACATCGCATCTATTGAAATCTTGAAGGATGCCTCGTCAACAGCCATTTACGGTTCTCGCGGTGCCAACGGCGTAGTCCTGATTACCACCAAAAGCGGTACCGGACTAGATGTTAAAGACCAAATTTCATTTTCATATAAAACAACAATTAGCAATCCTGTGAAAAAGATAAAGGTACTTGGAGCACGTGATTATGCAACATACAGGAATCAATCTTACATCAACACCCAAGAAGTTTCCAATTTCCCTTGGGAACAAACCGACCTGCCTTTCCCCGGAGTTGAGAATGCAGAAGGCACTTATTTGCAAGGACCTGACGACTTCAGTAACGATCCGTACTATTGGCAAGATCAGATTTTCCGTACAGGAGTGACACATGACCTCAACTTAAATATTGCAGGACAGACCAAAGGATACGATTATGCTATAAGTGGAGGATATCTGAACCAAGAAGGTATCGTTGAAGGTTCGGACTATACACGCTATACCATAAAGCTAAACTTGAATAGACAAGTGAAAGATTGGCTGAAAGTAGGTACATCCATATCGGGTTCATTTGCAAATTCAAGTATTGTCAAGACTGCTACAAACAACCAAAATAACGGAACGGAAGGCATTATCCGCTCAGCATTGACTTATCCAGCAACACAAACCCAAGACGATTTGGATAATGAATATAGCATGGTAGCAGTGCCTACTCGATACGCTGATGCGTTGAACGAGAATCGAAACATATCTTTTAGGACTTCCAACTATTTAAATATAACGCTAACAAAAGGCTTGATTTTCAGAACTGTTCTTGGATATAACTATACTCATAATGATGCCAATAAATACTGGCCGAGAACTATGGCCGAAGGTAAATATGTGAACGGAAAATCATACGGTGGAGATAATTGGCGGTCATCATTGGTGTTCGACAATTTGTTAATGTTCAACCAAACTTGGGGTAAACATAATGTAAGCGCAACCGCAGGAACCTCCTGGGAAGCGTCCAGCAACTATAACAAAGTAGTTACAGTACAAGGCTTCGGTACGGATGCTACCAATGGTTGGCTGCTTCAAGATGCAAGTGAGATGCTATCAGCCACCTCTGGCAAGGGGGACTCACGTTTATTTTCACTGATCGGACGGCTTGCCTATAATTATGCAGGCAAATATTATCTGACTTTTACCGCACGTGATGACGTCTCCAGTAAATTTGCCAAAGGCAAGCGCGCAGCCTTTTTCCCCTCTGTCGGCTTCTCATATCGGCTGTCAGAAGAGAAATTCATGAAAGGAGTATCTCATATCTTTGATAATATAAAACTTCGCTATAGCTACGGAGCTTCCGGCAACCAGGCCATCAGCTCTTACCAAACTTTTGCCATTATGGCTGCAGCCAATTATCCATTCGGCACATCGGTTGAAAATGGATATGCAACGAATGTATATAATCCAGGAAATAAGGATTTAACATGGGAAACTACTTGGCAGCATGATGCAGGCATTGAATTGGATATATTAAAGCGGATATCATTGGAAGTAGATTATTATTATAAAAAGACCACGGATCTGTTGCAATACAAGCAAGTTCCCCCAAGCACCGGCATCTTACAGATACTTTCCAATAGCGGTTCTGTTATCAATCGCGGACTTGAAGCCAGCTTAAATGTAAGAGCAATTCAAAACAAAGACTTTTCATTGTCATTCGGTGGCAACATATCATTTAACAAGAATGAGATTTGCGATTTTGGCAAAGACCCGATGTTCCCCAACTCTATCTATAACAGCTTGCGCCCGTATGCTATTGCTGATGGTCATTCTATCGGTTCATTTTATGGTTTTGTCACAGACGGTATCTGGAACTCACGCGAGGAAGTCATTAATAGTAAGCAATTCCAAACCCAATATCCAGATTACACAGTGAACGGTTCTGATGCGGCTACAGAAGAAATAATTCGTAGAGACTGGATCGGTGAACTTAAATATAAAGATCTTGATGAAGACGGTTTTATCACAGACCAGGATCAAACATGGATTGGAGATGCAAATCCCAAGTATTTTTATGGATTCAATATGGACCTGACCTGGAAGAATTTCGATTTCAGCATTCTTTTTCAGGGTGTGGAAGGAAATGACGTATTCAATATGAACTCATTACGTTTTTATAACCTGGGACAGACCCAGAACGTTCCATACTACGTATATGAACAATCATGGAGCATAAATCCCAATAGCGGAATTGCCCCTAAGATATTCAATTATTCAGGACGTGACATTCGTTTTTCCAGATTATATCTAGAAGACGGCTCTTATTTAAAATTACGCACTCTATCCATAGGATATACAATTAGAAAACCATTTCAGTTCATAAATAGCGTACGGTTCAACGTGGTTGCCAATAACTTGTTGACCTTCACCAAATACCGCGGATATGACCCTGAGGTTAATTCTTTTGGCTCCACGCCTTCTTTAAGGGGTATTGATTCTGGAGCCTATCCCCAGCAGAGAAGCTTTACTTTGGGACTTAATGTTATTTTTTAATTAATAAAAACGAATCATGAAGAAAATACTATTGATAATGATATGCTCGATGGCAGCATTTGCAACAAGCTGTTCATTGGAAGAAACCCCTTATTCTATCACATCAGAGAAATTAGGTCAGACTGAAGAAGGAGCAGAACAACTAGTAACCGGTATCTATGCGACTTTTTGGGATAACTGGTGTATGGAACAGACGTATATGGCCTGGATGGACTACGACAACGATCATTGTGGGGCTCCAGCTTGGGTACTCAGTTCTGCAGGTAGCGGCGATATCACCGGACACTATGCCTATAATACAAACAATGATTTGTGGAGTGTCTTTTATAGAATGATCAGTCGGGCAAACAAAGCTAAAGAAGCTCTGGAATCTACAGATTCTTATCAGACAGAATCCGCTGTCAGGCAGTTGTATGGTGAAACGCTTTTTCTACGGGCATTCGCTTATTTCCATCTGGTAAGAATGTATGGTGCCGTCCCATTGAGATTATCTTCGGAAGCAGAGACAGATTGTCCCAGAGCTTCCGTAGAAGCAGTCTACAACACAATTGTCAATGACCTGGAAACTTGCTTAGAATACATGTATTATACATCAGAAGGCAATGTCGGCGCTTGGGGGCATGCAGATAAAACTGCTGCAGCACTATTACTGGCACGCGTATATTGCACTATGGGTTCCAGCGCATTAACCTGCAAAGGAAATACAGAAATAATTGTAGATATCAAGGGAGTGGATAAAAAATATACCTGCAATGCAGTTGAAGGAGCTGAAAACATAGATGCCCAGCAGTGTTATCAACGTGCAAAAGAGCTTTGCGACATGGTCATTGCACGAAGAGGTGTTGATTTTGATTTAGTAGAAGGGTATCTAAACCTTTGGGGTGGTAACAATAGGAAAAACAAAGAATTTGTATGGGGAGCAACCAGTGTAAGTGACGTAGACTTTCAAACATCAGGTTTACATAGCTATTACACTCCGGCTCCTTACGGTGGCAGTGGCGCATGGATATATATGGCCCCTAATCTATATACCCAATTTGACAAAGAGGATGACCGTATTGTGCACGGTGTATGGCATTACTTCCTAACAAGCTACACCTCCACAAAATGGGTTTCTTTTCCCTCTCTCTCGGACGAATATAATGCAGAGAGTCTACCGGACAATCTAAAAGCTTTTGTTCCTGATTTTAACGCGGAATATAAATACGGAGTGCCATGTCTGACTAAATGGTATAAAGGTGATATCTCTAATCCAACCTTCTTTAAACAGAAAGAAGCGTCACAATCAGAACAAGATGTAATTTTAATTCGCTATGCAGAAGCATTCCTGCTCAGAGCTGAAGCAGAAGTAGAATTGGGGGATATAACAGCTGCAATGAAAGATATTGATGTCATAAGAAAACGGGCAAAAGCTACAACCCTATATACAAATAAGGTGACCGATAAGATAGAGGCAAGAAGTCTAGTCCTGAAAGAACGTGCTTTGGAATTTTGCCAAGAATTCAATAGGAAATTTGACCTTTTACGGTGGGGACTATATTTAGACGTTATGAACGACACACAATTCATTGTCTGCGGCTCAGCCAACCGCTCTACCATTCGCTCAAAAAAGAACTTACTATATGCAATTCCGACTGCAGAAATTGCTGAGAACAAATTAATAGGAGCTAATAATTACGGTTATTAAGAGAAACAAAACATGAAAAGAATTATATTTCTAATGTTAGGATGGGGACTATGCCTGATAGTCCAAGCACAAACAACAAATTTTAGCAAATTGAACTTTGGTTGTGATGGCAGCAGCACTACCTCTGGCAACCAATGGTCAAAGACCGTAGTCGATTTATTGGGATTTGCATCACACCATAATGTTGCAGTTGGTTCGTCTACCTTTGCATGCCATCCTGATACACAAGATTACAACAGTGACAACTTTGCCGGAATTTCAGATGGATGGAAGCCTACAAAAGATAAGAAAGAATTGCAAATGAGACATAATAATGTATCCAAAGTACATATTCAGAAATTTATCTCAGAAGTAAAGGACGGTGTTTATCCCGCACCCGATGTTTTCGTTTTTGCAATGGGCTCAAATGATACAAAACTTGATGGAGTTGCAGAAGCTATTATCAGCAAGAACGCTGGACGATGTTAATGTGACGACCATGGCAGGAGGGGCAAGATGGGCAATTCAAACTATACTTGAGAACTTCCCGGAATGCCGTGTATTCGTATGGTTGCCTATACAGACCGGGGACAAGGCAAAAAATGAAATGCATCGGAAACGAAATGAAGTGTTGCGCCAAGTCAGTCAAGCTTTATCCGTTCAGGTTATTGATTGTTACGGCGAAAGCGGTATTAGTCAGTTTTTCGAAAATTCCAACACCCGTGGGCGCTATCTAAAGGATGGAGTACATCCGGATATAGAAGGGCAACGATTGATAGGACGTTACATTGCTAAAGAGATTCGTAACAACTTCTTTTAAAAAGAACAGAATAATAACATTGGAAGATTCTTAGATGAGCTACCAATATTTACAAAAAGCTAAAGAGAATGAAAAAGAATATATCAATCATTTATTTTCTGCTGTTTGTGTATAGCATAGCAAACGCTCAAGATTCTTTGTATTTCAGAGCAAACGCCTATAAAGAACAGCTGGACAATTATTACAGCATGGATGAGAAAGATTTTCCTAAACCAGGAAGCATTCTTTTTATCGGCAGTTCCTCATTGGGCATGTGGAAAAATACCGGCAGTTATTTCCCCAATCATAGGGTTTTAAATCGTGCATATGGCGGTTCATGGATCAGCGACTATTTATACCACTATCAACGCCTGGTAGTAGCCTACAAACCGGCACAGATAGTGTTGTTATGCGGTGCGAATGATCTTTATAATGGCGTATCCATCGAACGTGTTTTCGAAGACATTAAGTGCTTCTGCCGTTTATTGGATATTCATCTTCCTGGCGTTCCGGTTATTCTCCTTTCTTTTCATCCATCCCCTTCTATGCCCGACTGGATTCCAAAGGAAAGAGAGGTGAATAAACTGATACAAGACTACTTCAAAGACAGCCACCAGGTTACCTACGTTGATATAACATCATGTCTATATGACAAGAATGGAGCTTTACCTGAAAAGTTCTATATTAGTGACAGGCTTCATCCCAGCGTACTTGCTTATAAAGAATTTGCCAAAATAATAGAACCTTATCTCATTAATAACAAATAACCCTGATTAATAATCACATACAATATTTTATTTATTAAAATGAAAAGAATACTTTTATGTTTGAGCGTTCTCATATGCACCTTTACCAACGCTCAGGAAACCGTCTACAAGACAATTGAAAATTTAACCTATGCAACATCGCAAGATGCATATGCTCAAGAACGGTGCAAGTTAGACATCTATTATCCTGAAAATCTAAAGGATTGCCCAACTGTAATATGGTTTCATGGAGGAGGATTGACTAGTGGCAATAAGTCCATTCCAACCAAATTAAAGAAAAGTGGCATGATAGTGATAGCTGTAAACTACCGTTTACTTCCCAAAGTAACAATCTCGGAATGTTTAGGCGATGCGGCAGCAGCCATAGCCTGGACTTTTAAAGAAGTAGAAAAATACGGAGGAAACAAAAAGAAAATATTTGTTTCCGGCCATTCGGCAGGCGGCTACCTCACTGCAATGATTGGATTAGACAAAAAATGGTTAAAAGAGTACAGTATAGATGCAGATTCCCTTGCAGGTCTGATTCCCTTTAGCGGCCAAGTCATTAGTCATTTTTCCTATCGTAAAATGAACGGCATTGATAATCTACAACCTACTATCGATGAATTCGCCCCATTATTTCATGTCAGAAAAGATGCCCCCCCCTTGATACTTATAACCGGTGATCGGGAGTTAGAGCTTTTTGGACGTTATGAGGAAAACGCTTACATGTGGCGGATGATGAAACTTGTCGGGCATGAAGACACTTATCTTTATGAAATCGGCGGGCATGGGCATGGTCCTATGGGTGAACCTGCTTTCTATATATTGCACCAACAGATAAAACGGATATTAAATACTCCCGCAAAACAGTGATATAATGCAAATCAACAGAAAGATTTTTACCATAAATTACACAATTTAATAACATGAAGAATATGAAATGATTTTTCTCTTTTAACAGTTCCAACGTCACTCTTCTTGATATTACTTCTATGATGTATGGAACTAATGGCAAACTTAGAGAAGAACTCTATCTAAAAGACCGATTACATATCACTCTGGAAGCCTATCGCATGATAGCAGATAAGCTTGAGCCATTATTAATAAGAAATAGGAATTAATAAACAGTCAAAAAAAGAAAGGAGAAAACACACTCATTATCAATTTTTTAAATATTTCATCAGAGTTATACTAAAAAATATCATGCATTTTATTTGCATATTAAATAAAAAGCCGTACCTTTGCACCCACAAAACGATAACATCGCGGAGTGGAGCAGTTGGTAGCTCGTTGGGCTCATAACCCAAAGGTCATTCGTTCGAGTCGGATCTCCGCAACTACAATGAGGATAAAAGGTTTTATAAACCATTTTATCCTCATTTTTTTAATTCCCATCAAGGACAGAAAAAAATGTTTGCGCAAATAATGTTTGTGCAAATTACTTCCACACTTCCACCTCCTCTCCACATCCCTTTATTCATCGGTATTAAAGATGCGGTGGAAGCAACTCAAAAGTGTGGAAGCAAAATTTGCTTCCACACCGTTTCACAAACAGAAATACTGACACCACAAGAATATAACATGTAGTAACACAAGTTATTAATTTCTTGCATCACATCTTATTTATATCGTACCTGCACGAAATCAATATCCTGCAAACACGGTATTAATTCCATCTCCTCCCCCTTCAAATGCAATCAGAACAAATGCGTACAGCCACACAAAGCCAAGACTTCAATACTGTTTTCCTCTGTGCTTTATTCAGAGAATGAAGGTATTTATTACGTCGGACATAAGGAATCAACAGTATGCAACGGCCATGATGCAATCGCCTAACGGCCATCAACAACCCGCTTAACAGCCGTCAGCAGATCGCCGCACGACCATTAGGCGCTGATAAGGCAATGAGTAAAAGGGAACACTCCCCTATACACAAGTAAACAAAGCCCTATATACAACGGATTGAAAGCAGCGGTTTCCCTTAGAATATCCTGATGAAAAGCAACCCCAGCCCAATGGCAACGCCAGTCGAAACAAGTCCGGGAAGCATGAACGAGTGGTTCAGCACATACTTGCCGATACGGGTAGTTCCGGTACGGTCGAAATTAATGGCTGCTACTACGGTGGGATAGTTGGGAATAAAGAAGTAACCGTTTACGGCCGGGAACAGAGCAACCAGTATCATAGGCGAAATGCCCAAAGCGATGCCCAAAGGCATCAGTGCGCGCACAGTGGCGGCCTGGCTATAAAGCAGAATCGACATGGCAAACAAGGCTATCCCGAACAGCCACGGCATTTGCCTCACCACTCCCTCGATGGACTGGGTCAACTGAAGCATGTTTCCCTGAAGAAAAGTATCTCCCATCCAGGCAATGCCGAATATGGCAATCACCGCCTGCATGCCTGCCGGGAAGACGGAGCCTTGCGTTGCCTTCATGCCGTCGGTGCGAGTCAGCAGCAAGATGAGGGCGGCGGCAGAGAGCATCACGATTTCGATAATGGCGGACATGCCGAGTCTCACCGTCTCGCCGTCTATCACGAAGGCAGGACGCAAACTGTCGAACGAACCAAAGAACACGATAAAAACAGTGGCAAGGATAAAGATAAGCACGGACAAGACGGCATGCCGTTTATTGTGTATATCCTTTATCTCCACCTTCTTGACATCAAGATAGCCTTCGGTCAACCTCTTTCTGTACTCCGGGTCGTCTGCCAACTCCTTGCCCACCTTCATGGAGAACAAGGCGCCCACAAGTACCCCGATAATGGTAGCAGGAATCGTTATTTTCAGAATATCGAACAAGGTGACATCAAATCCCGCCAGCAACCCAAGCAGTGCGACGGTGGCAGCCGAAATGGGACTTGCCGTAATAGCCTGCTGCGAAGCAATCACCGCAATGCCCAGTGGCCTCTCGGGACGAATCTTGGTCTCCGTGGCAACCTCGGCAATCACGGGAAGCACCGAATATGCCACATGTCCCGTGCCGGCAACAAAAGTAAACAAATAGGTCACAATAGGGCTCAAGATGGTGACCTGCGAAGGATTCTTCCGCAACAACCGTTCTGCCAGCTTTACCATATAATCCAGTCCGCCAGCCGCCTGCATGCAGGATGCGGCAGAAATGACGGCGGCTATCATCAACATAACGTCAATGGGAGGTGATGTAGGCTGCAATCCGAAACCAAACGTCAGAATTGCCAGACCTATCCCTCCCATTACACCTAGTCCAATGCCGCCCAAGCGGGCGCCTATAATGATAGCTACCAATACGAATGCCAATTGCAAGGCCATATACTCTACACTTTTTGATTCATGTGCAAAGATAAGTCATTTCGTATTATGGCTACTCACCTACTTCTATTTTAACTGCTTGTTTTAACTCCACACTCAAAGAGGCATCATCCTTTAACGGTGTCCAGAACACCCGGCGGCATTCATTCTTCTGCAAAAGACAACGATGATAGCGACTGCCGGACAGATGCTCCGTATCGATATGGAAGGAACCGGTATTGACATCCCAGTCGGCTATCTCGTCCAGATTCAGATAAAGGTTGCGCACTGTGCCGCTGTTGAAATGCAAGCTCTGCGCCTGCGCCGCAAGCGCAGTGACATGGCAATCTTCCAGCCGGGCAAGGTATCGCGTGCGGAAAGAGAGCGTATCACAACGGAGTCCGTAGAAATTGGTTTCCATATCCTCCACATCTACCACAACCGCTTGTACCTCCGCAGGCAACCGCAATTCCATCCCTTCTGAACGAACCCTTATCCAAATGTCATTCTGAAGATGCTGTTCCAGCTTATCCTCCGGAAAGTCAAAGGTGACGAGCAGGGTATCGCCAACGGAAGTCATCGACATAAAAGCCTCCATATCCCCTGCATAGGAGAAACTGCCCTGCTGCAAAGAGTCTCCGGCACTTCCCCGAACGAGAACATACGCTCTGCCTCCACAATACCTTCTTTTTTCTGTTTCCACACCACCGGAGGCTGTGTCAGCTTCAACACCCTGCACGAGGGCAGCTGCACCGTTTTCCGTTCTCCGCCGATTTCCATAAAATTATCTTTCTGAGTGACATTGCGGTCCACCACATAGAACATGAGTCCGCATACCATTGCCACACCGGTAACCAGCATTCCTATCATTATATAAGTCGTTCGTTTCATAACTGTCTTCTTTTATTTTTGTTTCTTGATAAACTCCTGATACATCCCGGACAACTCCTCGGCAGAGATGCCCAGCGTGAAAATCTGCTTGAAGAAATAATCCACTTCCTCCTTCAGAAAATACTCTTTCCTCAACGAAAGAATCAGCTTACGTGCACCTACCGACACAAAATAGCCGATACCCCGCTTGTTGTAAATCACTCCTTGCGTCTGCAAGTAGTCGTACGAACGCATCACCGTATTGGCGTTGACCTCTACCACAGCCGCATATTCCCGTACCGAAGGAATACGTTCTTCCTCCTGATATTGCCCGAGAAGTACCTCGTCGCAAATGCGGTCTGCTATTTGCAGGTAGATGGCTTTACTTTCCTTAAAGTTCATAGTTACCAACGATTAATGATTTCGGACTCCTTGAAACGGAAATAGGCAAGCACCCAGTTGAAAAGGGCGAAAAACGAAGTTATAAAAATCAGCCAGCCGCCCGATGCCTCCCTGTCAATATAGGGCTCAGTCATGAAGAAGTTATTAGGCAGAATGGCCTTCAGGCACAATACAGCTATCAGGATATATGAAACGAAGATGCAGACACCGGCCGCAAAAGTCTTGATAAGTGCATTTTTGGGCCAGACCGTACTACCCAGCAGGAAGAAAGACTGTAGGAAAAAGTAGCAGCTCAGGAATATCCCCACCACAGCCGGTCCGCTTCCTATCGTCTCATAGAAACGGTTCGTGTTACAGCAGAATTCCCACAACGGAAAGGAGTGAACGACATGCAGCTCCGGGTAGGCCAGAAGATAGAAGACGACTCTTGTCAAGTCCGCCAGCTTGAAAGCTATCAGAAAGACCAAGATAAAGCCGCAGGTAGCCACCAGCCAGCGGGCAAAGAATTTCTCGAACATGGTGGCAGGTGTCATGAGCACAACGGTACGACTCGTCTTGCTTTTCATCCTTTCCATGGCAAACGAGGCGCTAATGCATCCCCAAATGACAAGTCCCCAAAGAAAGAATCTGGACTCAAACTCCCAGATAGGGTCCATGCCCACAGCTCCCGCTTCCAGATTGTGATACTGATAGTATCCATTCCAGACAAAGACTATGGCCAACATTCCGTAGACCATCACCGAGCGGAGTATATAGGTCTTCCAATTCTCCACCATCTCTTTGCGGCATACGTTCACAAAGCGATGCAAACTAAAAAAGGTATCGCGTATCATTATTCATTTGTTTTAGTGTGAAACATTTCCGCTATCTTCCCAGGCTCTGCAAGTACGGCGCCAAACAGCAGTTCAAGATTAATCTCCGATTCCTCACCTTCCGTATTGGGCAGCATCAAGAAATTGCCTTGTACGGAGGGAAGCGTGTACAAGGCAGTCGCAGCCAACTCCCGGTCGTCACTCTCCAAGAAGAACAGCTTACTGCAAATGCTGGCAGTGGATTCGTCCAGCAATACGCGGCTGTTGTCCATAATCAGCACATGGTCCAGCACTTTGTCAATGTCACGCACCTGATGGGTGGAGATAACAATCGTCTTGTCGTCCGACATACCCGAAGCCAGGAATTTACGGAACTGGCTCTTCCCCGGAATATCCAGTCCATTGGTAGGCTCATCCATCAGCAGCAGGGAAGTATTGGTGGCCAGCGCAAAGCTCATGAAGATTTTCTTTTTCTGCCCCATGGACAAGGCTCCCAAATCAGCATCCATATCCATCTCGAAGAAATGCAGGTACTTCACCATGTCTTCCTTGCTGAAACGGGGATAGAACTTACTGTTCAGTTCAATATAGCTGACCAAGGAAATAGGAGGCAGCTCGAACTCCTCGGGTACCAGAAACATGTCCTGCAACGTGACGGGCAACCGGCGGCGCATGTCGGTATCATGATACATCACTCTCCCACGTTTGGGAGCCAACAAACCGCTCATCAGATAGAGCAACGTAGACTTGCCGGCTCCGTTCTTACCCAACAGACCGTAAACCCGGCCGGCTTCCAGCGAAAGTGAAAAATCGCTCAGGACTTCTTTCCGCCCCTTGCGATAACTAAATGAAATGTTTTCTACTTGTAACATACGCTTGGATGAATTAAATATCTTATTGTTTATGTGTATTAGTATAATAGTACACCGCAAAAGTAGACATTCTTTTCAATACGACAAGCGTTTCAAGAAAAAAAATGCTCAGAAAAAGGAACAATTCTATTCTTTGGTTCGAAATTAGCCTCACACGCAAGAAGATTAGGACACTTCTGTATCCATTTAGGACTCTATATTTCCTGCCACTTGCTTTACATTTGCAAAGGAGCTAAAGACATGAATATGAAAAACGAAGAAAAGATTTACCAACTTAACACATACAATATAGCAGAATATACAAGTACGGACTATACCGACAACGATATTGCTATACTTGGAGATTTCAAGAACTTGCTTTTCAACAAGTATTTCAAGTTGAATGCAAACATCTATGTGGTCTGTGTAAAAGGAAGACTGCAGATAAACATCAATACCCAAAAATATGCTATCTACCCCGGTGAGATGCTGATTTGTATGCCCAATATGATTCTGAGCAATTGCACAACCAGTTCCGACTTCAAGGGCGCCATGTTCTGTCTGTCGACCCAGATTACACAGAAGTACCTTCATAAAAGTAGTGACATATGGAACAAGGCTTTCTATATCAGCCAGAATCCGGTAGTACGCATTGACAAGGACAGAGTGCAACTGTTCGATTTATACTATAAGGTGATACGTGCCCGAATGAAACAGGCGAGCTGCCCTACTACAAAGAAGTCATCAGGTCGCTGATACGCACCATGCTGTATGAGCTGCTGGCAGATTTAAACCAGTTGAGCACCCCTCCCGAAAGCCAAATGGTGAAGCGGAGCAACATTCTATTCAAGAGATTCCTCGACCTGCTGGCCTGCACCGAGGTGAAAAAACGTTCTATTTCCTATTATGCGGGTAAGCTGTGTGTTACTCCCAAATATCTTTCCACCGTCTGCAAAAAGGTCAGCGGAAAGACAGCCTTCGAGTGGATAAACGATTATGTGGTCGAAGACATCAAATATTTTCTGAAGTATTCCAATAAGTCTATCAAGGAGATTTCCGAGCATCAGGATTTCCCCAACATCTCCTTTTTCGGGAAGTATGTGAAGACACACTTAGGCACTTCACCCACGGACTACCGCAAGCAATCACTGCCTCCAAGGGGGACCCTGCAACAAAAAAGGAGGAGTTAAGAATCACTCTCCACTCCTCCCGACACGACAAACAACTAAAATTATTGCTATTTGATGCCGTCCAATGCCTTGTTTGCTGTGGCATTGGTGGGGTCGATAGCCAGAATTTTATTCCAGTACTCTTTCGAAGTAGCATAGTCACTCTTCAACAGATAGTAGTAGCCCAGATAACTGTAACACTCTATCAATGCAGAGTTGTACCTCGGTTCGTTTTTGGCAAGCAGTACGTCCACCACCTTCTCGTAATAAGGTTTCGCCAATCCCTCTGTAGTTTCGGGGTCCATGGCAGAGTGTGTGCGGGCGCGCCACATATCTCCCAAACAACTGTCGGGAGCTTGTTCGGCAACAAGTGCGAACACAGAGTCGGCAGCCTGCAATGCCGCCATGCGGTCGGCAGACTGAACGGAGAGAGTGTCCGAGGACGTACCCTCTCCGTAGTACAGACGCCCTAACTGGAATAAGTTTTCGGACGTCTTTTTATCTTGTGCCAGCGAGTCATAGTACTTTTTATAAGCAGCAATGGCTTGGGTATAGTCGTTTTTCAATTCATAAGCATCGGCAATCTCACGCCACAAATCCACCTGACTCTCATCCTTCTCCAATGCCTTACCATATTCCTCAATGGCCTGGTCATATTTCTTCAGAGCACTCAACAGAGCACCGTGATAGCGGTAATCCAAGTATGAATAATCGGCATTATCCGAAGCATTGAAGAAAGCATCGGCAGCCTTCTCTGCCTCGTCATAACGCTTGAGGTCGACATTGTTGTACATCACAAGCCGGTTGAATGCGGCATGGCGGGCATTCTTCTGCAAACCTTTCTGCGCCACCGCCAAGGATTTCTCGAAGTCGTGGTTCAGGAATAGTGCAAAAGCATATTTCAGGATGTCATCTTCCGTAGCCACGGGAGTATCGATGAACTTGGCATAGGTGTCGGCAGCCTTGCCAAAACGGTTGGTGGCGTAATACACTTCCGCCAGCTCCTTGTCTGCTTCCAGGCAATCCGGAGCTATGGCCTTCAGCTGGTTCAGCTTCTCTATGGCCTGCGAAGGACTGGCAGACTTGTATGCCTGCGCATATTTCAGATACGCATCCTTATAATTCGAATCAAAATAGATGGCTTGCTCATAAAGCTGGCATGCCTTTCCGATATCTTTCCGGGCAAAAGCGATGTCACCCTCGAGTACAGAAACTGCCGGAGCCTTGTTGTCGGCCTTTCTTGCCATCTCCAGATAGGTTTCCGCCTCTTTCAGCTGTCCTACATCCAGATAGGCACGGGCCACGGAAGTCACAAGCTCCACATTTTTCTTGTTCTTGCCCTTCAGCAGTTCTCCGGCTGCGTCGGAAGCCTGCTCCGGATTCGTCTTTATCAGACTTTTTACTTTATCCACCCCCGCCTGCCATTCGGGCACCGGCGTTTGTGCGGCGAGCGTACCTGCAAACAGCATCGCTCCCAAACAAAATACAAATCTACGTTTCATGTTAGCATTCATTTTAGTTATTCATCCTTGACGTTCACCACGCGCACCGGTTGGGTGGCGGGGACCAATCCCGACTTCAATATAATCCGCTGTCCCCGGTCGGAAGCGAGGAAAGAGGCAAATCCCCACGGAAGTGCGCTCCGCGGATCATTCAACAAGGCATAGATGCTGCGTGCCAACGGATAATCACCGTAATACAAATACGCCTGATAGGGTTTGTAACTGTTGTCCGGCATGGCCTTGTCAGCAGCACTGACGGACATCAGCCGCACCTCTTTACTGAAAGAGAGCCCCGTACTGTCATTCCGGTCGCTCAGCCAGTTCACGCCGATAATACCGATGGCATCAGGCGTGCGGGCCACGTAGTCAATCACCTCCCTATTGGTTTTCAACGCTTTCAACTGACTGGAAAGCGGTACACCCTTACAGATGGAATCGACAGCAAAACGTACGGTACTGGAGTTCTTGTTGTCAAACACAAGACTGATATCCCCCAGACGGGAAGCCGGATAGATATCTTTCCACTGCTTCGCATCACCCGTCAGGATGCGGCGGATGTCCTTCACACTAATCAATGAATCCGGATTGCCAAGATGGGTTATCAATGCCAGCCCGTCCGTAGCAATCTTTATCTCCTGCGGAAAAAACTTCCGGCTATTGAAGGAATTCATCTCTTCGGGAGTCAGTCTGCGACTGGTTATTGCCAACCGCAGACTGTCCTTGAGCAAGAGGTTGACGGCATCGACTTCCGTCACATAACGGGGCACAATTCCTGCCAAGGGGAACAGTCCTTCGAACACGTCAATTTCTTCCTGCACAATAGGCTGGAAACTTTCGTCCGCAGCAATTGCAATCACACCGGAGGTATACGTATCCGTTTGTCCGTCCTTGGGCTTGCTTTGGCAGGCAGACAGCAGAGTCAGCAGTACCAGCAAGCCTGAAAGCTGAAGTTGTTTCACCGTTTTCATAACACACACACTTATTGTAATCTAAACATCACCGGTATCGTATATTTCACCGATACGGCCTTACCATTCTGTTTGCCGGGAATCCATTTGGGCATGGACATTATCATACGGACAGCTTCTTTATCCAGATAGGGGTCTACACCCCTCAGCACTTTCACATCACGCACCTTGCCGTCGGCACCTACCACAAACTGGCAGGTTACACGTCCTTGCGTACCGTTCTCCTGGGCAATGGTCGGATACTTCATATTCTTGCTGATGAACTGCATCATCTCGGCCTGACCACCGGGGAACTGGGGCATCTGCTCTACCATATCGAAAACCTTTTCAGGTTCCGGTTCGGCCTGCGTCACCACTTGTTTCAAGTCGGCGATGTCCTTGCCATGTTCCTCGTCATTACCTTTCACGTCGGCAATGGAGATGGCAACTTTCGTTTCCGTCAGTTCTGTCTGGCTTTTTATTTCATCCTCGTCCCTCACTTCCTCATCCTTTTTGATGACGGGAGCGGTAAACTTAATGGAGCTTTTCAATGCAGGCGGCGGTGGGGCCACGGGCTCTATCCGCTTCATCTCTTCCTGCTTCACTTCCGGTTCTTCCAGCTGCGAAAGGGTAGTCACTTCGGTCATCACCTCTTTCTGTTTGGGGGTAGCCATCTTTATCAGCGTAGGGATACTGAAACCTATCAATGCAATTACAATTACCAGTATCACGGCAATGTTGTGCCGTCTGGGAGAGGTCTCACGCATCTTATAGGCTCCATATGCTTTGTTCTTACCACTGAACACGAGGTCACACCATGCTTGGGAGCTTAAATCTACTTTAGCCATATTCTTTCCTTTCTTTGGGTGTTACACATCATTCAGCAATGTTCTGGGACAATTCGCCCTTGCTTTCGTAGTTCTTCATCAAGAACTCGTCGGCTTCGGCAATATCCGTTATCACATACTTACCTATATTACATATCTGCATTTCATCGAGAGCATCAATCAGATTCTTGTACGAAGACTTATCGGTAGCCTTGATGATGACTGTCGGCGTATCCTTTCCGCTTTTTATCTCGGAAAGCTGTTTCCGGTAGTCATCCTCTGATATCTTAAGATCCAGTTTCTGCTGCTTCAGTCTGTTCACCTCGTTCACAGCAACTCTATTACGTTGCAGAAGCATTGCCCGCAGACCATCCGCCTGATAGGTAGTTTCCTTCAGTGAAGTATAGTCCTTGTAGTTAGGTTCCCCTTCGTAATAATACAACTTGTTGTCATCCCCCAGCAACAGCGTGATGGCTTGGGAAGCCTTGACTTTGGTCTGCTGCTCCTCGGTGATGGTCTTGTCATTGCTCGGCATGCTTATCTCCATGGTCTGAGGTTTGCTCAGTGAGGTACAAAGCATAAAGAAGGTAATCAGCAACATGTTCATGTCCACCATAGGTGTAAAGTCCACCCTGACAGTCATTTTCTTCTGCTTGCTTTTTCCACCTTTCTTGTTGCCGCTTTCTTGTATTTCAGCCATAATGTTTCCTTTCTTGTTCTACTTGTAACTCGTAGCTTGTCACTCCTCACTTGTGGTCTTCAGAGAAGTAATCAGGTTGTACCGGTTCTCTCTGAGGTCCTGAAGTGAGTTCATCACATTTTTTATTACGGAATAAGGAGTATTGGCATCTGCCTTGATGGCAATGCGCAAATCACTGTTCACTGCACGGGCGTTGCGCACCCAGGCCTTGAACTGATTGTCAATACTGTCTGTCGGTATCCCCTCATTCTTCAATACAGCATCTTGCTGGTCTTGCGGCAAGTCGAGGTATTTCTTCATACTCTTCATCGGCACACCAAAGGTAGACGCCAGCATGAATTTTTTAGTTTCCTCCGGAGTGAAAGTCACTCCATACTCCTGCCCCATAGCTTCCAGCACTTCGCGCAAGTCGGACTGCTTGTCCAGACTCATAAATACTTTTCCGCTCGGATCGACCAATATCTGGAGTACATTTGTCTCCGGGATCTTAATCTCGGAGACAGAGGCGGGAGTCGTTACTTGTACCGGTTCTTTCTTCACGAACGTAGAAGTCAGCATGAAGAAGGTCAGCAACAGTACAGTTACGTCACTCATCGCCGTCATATCGATGAACGTACTTTTCTTTTTTATTTTCGCTCTGCCCATAATCGTTTCATTGAAAATTAAAATTGAGAATTCATTCGTTGAATAGATAATAGAAGCCTACGTCACAGCGCAGCTCCAACTATCAGCAGTCAACTATTTATGGGTAGCTGCAAAAGTCTGCACGATGGAGAAACCAATCTCATCGAGGCTGTAAGTCAACTTGTCAATCTTGTTTGTATAATAGTTGTAGGAGATAACGGCCAATGCACCGGTCAAGATACCGAAGGCTGTATTAATCAAAGCCTCGGAAATACCTTGCGACAGAGCCATGGAGTCGGCTGAACCTCCGGCTGCGAGGGCGGCAAATGAACGGATCATACCAATAACCGTACCGAGCAATCCCATCAATGTACCTAAAGTCGTGATGGTACCAATAATAGGAAGATTCTGCTCCATCATCGGCAGTTCCAGCGCAGTGGCTTCTTCCAATTCCTTCTGGATGGCAAGCAGTTTCTGGTCTTTGGACAGCTCTGTGTCATTCTCCATCTCGGCATACTTCTTCAAAGTGGCATTTACCACATTGGCTACAGAACCACGTTGTGAATCGCAGATTTGTTGTGCCTTCTTCATATCACCTTCAGCCAAGGCTGCTTTGATGTTAGCTACGAATTTCACTAATGCCCCCTTACCAAAGGCAGCGCCAATGGCAATATAACGTTCAATACTCAGTGCAATGACAGTCAGCAAAAGTGTTTGAATTACAGGAACAATGAATCCACCTTTATAGATGGTACCGAGGAAGTTACCCGGCAACGGATGGTTGTTCGGGTCGTTGTTCATGAAGTTGGAGGGATTTCCCAACACAAAGTGAAAAATAAGCACGGCGATGATAAAACAGATTACGATTACCCAACCGGCGGATCTGATGCCTTTAAAAGAGGCTGCTTTTTTTTGAGTAGTTTCCATGATGAAAAGTTTAATTGTTGGTATTTAAATAGAGTTTTGAAAATAAAGCATAGGGATACGACTTCCCGCTTACGAACCGATAGGGCGTAATCATCCTTGCAACCTTAGCTAGCATATATGTACACTAAAGGTCACCTGCTTTCAGTCTCTTCAAGACAAGAAGGGAAAAAAGGGGGAAATCAATAAGAAGAAAAGTTGGCTAAATCAAAATCCGCCGAAGCGTATAGATATAGTAATCACTGCCCGTCAATGCATAGTACGAAGCTTTATCTGAGTAGTATAATTTAGAACGACCTTGAACGAGTAGATTCTCGTGGTTGGATAATATCAGAAGAATGTTTCTGAGGAAAAGATTGTCTTCAATCACCCTGCGCAAACGCTGTTGATGAGAAGAGTAAGTTTCGGAAACTGGTTTGTTTCCCAGTTCGACATCCGTAGTCCATGCAAACTTGGTATTCGTGAACAATGAATTCTTCTTGTCAATACTATTGTCGGAAGTAGAAGAACATGAAGATAAAGAAGCGGAAACTTCAGCAGTTCCAGCCATTCTGTCATCCATCTGCACCAGGTCAATGGCTTTACCGCTAATGCTGCAAGTCAACATCAGTAGCATACATATCCAGAATGTCTTTACAGTTGTTTTCATGTCGTCTAATGATTCTACAATAAATAACAGATGTCTCTCTTATTTGTTTTACAACAATATTACTTTCTTTTGTAAAAAGATTAAATTGTTCACTGATTAAAGGATTTACTATACCTTTTAATACACTGTAAAGGTACGAAGAATATATGAAATACGAAAGTGAAAATAGAACATAAAACACTGATTTTAAGCGTTTTTAATCATTCATTTAGCACCTTAATTCGGGAATTTAATCTGATGAACATGCGATGAATAATTATATATAATAAGGTATAGTGATTAGCGGTAGAAACGGAATGTTAGAGGAGATATATGTAAACGAACGAAGCCTCCGTATCCTTATCAGACACGGAGGC
>ENA-OQDC01000139-OQDC01000139.1-human-gut-metagenome-genome-assembly--contig:-NODE-139-length-56630-cov-9.241226_pt1 | contig 56630 bp, 51 predicted proteins | sample MGYA00242770_ERZ504601 | MGnify/ENA primary metagenome ERZ504601 (study PRJEB26092, sample SAMD00036305) | human gut metagenome | host: Homo sapiens | study: EMG produced TPA metagenomics assembly of...
GATCCTGACCGAGTATTATAAGACTCAAACAACAACCAAACATGAATCCGAGTAAAACACTGAATTGCCTGAAAACACAGGAAATATCAGTGTTTTCTTATGTTTTCCCTTAATTATAAGGTTCATGGGAACCATAGTTATTTCCAAAACTGATATTGATAGCAATCGGCTTCCCCATCTGCACTGCCTGTCGGACAAGATAATCGATCCCTTCCATCAGTTCCGTTGTCCTTGGAAAAGAATTTTCTCGTGCATTTCCCATCTTTACAACCAGAAGTTCACTTTCATACGCAACACCACGGTTCACTCCACCTGATGCTCTCCCATTTCCCGCTGCAATTCCAAGAACTGCAGTACCATGTCCACTGAAATCCCTGGACGGAACAAGGCGCCTGCCCTCAGTTTCTTCAAGTGCAAGCGCCTTATCTATTTCTTCTTTTGTATATTCTGTTCCTGTCACATAACTTTCTGGTGGATTTCCATTCACACTCTGATCCCATAATCGCAGAATCCGACTGCTGCCGTCCTCATTCCGGAAATCCGGATGAAAATAGTCCACTCCGGAATCAACAATACCGACCAGAATCCCCTCACCGGTCAGCCCATTTAACTCAGCCTGTACTGGCAGGATACAGCTCGCCTCTCTCCCTTCAAAAGTCTCAAAATAAAGTCTTTTCGGCTTTTCTATAAATTCCACCTGCTCTCTGTCAGAGTATGCATCAAGCTCCGTTTCCGGTAAAGTAACCACAGCATAACCGCCAAGCAGCGGAACTACCTGAATTCCATCACCACCAAGTCCTCTTTCCGATTCACTGTATTTTACGATCACATCCCACAGCCTGGTCGTAGGATCATATCCCACATTCAGATTTTCCGACTTCGCCCGCTCCTGTGACGTAGCATCCATTGCAAGGTTTAAAAGATTATCAAGTTTCTGATCCGGCATAAATATCTCATTTCCATTCATGCATTTATTTATTGTATGTAAAGCTTTTGACCAAAACCATAAATTTTACAAAGATTTTTCATTACTATGCATTCCTGCTTTACAATCTCTCACTATAATGAAAATAAATCAAAAAACAATTACTTTTCATTAAGAAATGAGGGATTACAATGTATAAAACAATATGGAACTATATCAGCAAACATTCAAAAAAATCTTCTACCGCATCCGTTTTTCTTCCTGTTCTGGTACTCGAATGGACAGTTCTCGGACTTTTTGCCGGTGCTCTGATCTGTCTGTTTCTTCACAATACAACGGCACTTGTCAAAGCGACCATTGTTCTTTGTTCCGGTGGCTATGCAGGTCTGATCTTTGGATTCCTGGGCGGCATCTTCTATATCTACAAAGATGCCGCAAGTCTTCCTCATACCGCCACTGGTTTATACAACCATCAGAATACGCACTTAGCCTAATGCCACATCTAATATCATCATTAGCGTAAATCCAACTGCAAAGAAAATCGTTCCAATATTCGAATGTTCCCCGGCAGACATCTCAGGGATCAGTTCCTCCACAACAACATAGAGCATGGCTCCCGCCGCAAAGCTCAGAAGATATGGCAATGCCGGGACGATCAGTCCTGCTGCCAGGATTGTGATCACTGCCCCAATCGGTTCCACGATTCCTGATAAAACACCACCAATGAATGCCTTTGTTTTTCCCATTCCCTCAGAACGCAGAGGCATGGAAATAATCGCCCCCTCCGGGAAATTCTGGATTGCAATTCCAAGTGACAGTGCAAGTGCCCCCATCAACGTAATCTGCACGTTTCCGGTCAGATAACCAGCATAAACGACACCGACTGCCATTCCTTCCGGGATATTATGAAGTGTAACTGCCAATATAAGCATAGTCGTTTTTTGCAAACGACTCTTCGGTCCTTCCGCCTTATCTGTTTGTTGATGCAGGTGTGGAATAATATGATCCAACAAAAGCAGGAATAGCACCCCTGCCCAGAAGCCAACTGCTGCCGGTACAAAAGAGAGCTTTCCCATTCCTTCTGACTGTTCAAGTGCAGGAATCAGCAGGCTCCACACAGATGCTGCTACCATGACACCCGCAGCAAACCCGGTCAGACAGCGCTGTACCCACTGGTTCAGGTCTTTTTTCATAAAAAAGACACAGGCCGCACCGGCTGATGTGCCGATAAACGGAATCAAAATTCCATAAAATACGTTTAAATTCATTCTTCTCCTCCCTTGCGCATTTTATGATTGTCATTCAGACACCCCAATCAAAATGCCCTTCTGTTTACAGTATATGCTATATCCATGAAATAGTTTTTTCATGGTTTAAGTTAGTTTTATTTAACTTATATCCATTATATTCTCTTTTTTCCTGATCTGCAATATTTAATTAACCATTTCCTAAATTCTATCTCCCCTAAAAAACAAAATGACCATCTTTTCATTTCTGAAAATTATCATTGACAATTCAATGAAATACCTTTATTATATTAACATATTTATTTGGTATGTTTGTATGATTTTATTTGATTAAGGAGCGTGGTCTTATGAATATCTTATGCTTTGGTGATTCGAATACCTGGGGATATAAGCCGGATAAATCCGGACGTTATGATGAAAATATAAGATGGACCGGACTTTTACAGAAAAAACTCGGATCTGGATATCACATTATAGAAGAGGGACTTTGCGGCAGAACAACTGTCTTTCAGGATGAGCTGCGTGAGGGCCGCCGCGGACTGGATCTGATTGGAGTCACAGTAGAGATGCATAACCCAATTGACCTCATGATCATCATGCTCGGCACGAATGACTGTAAGACACGCTACAGAGCATCCGCCAGTGTGATCGCAAAAGGACTTGATCAGGTAATCCGAAAAGCACGTCAGAATGCGTCCCAGCATTTTGATCTGCTTGTCATCTCGCCAATCCACCTGGGCGTTGGCGTCGGAGATGCCGATTTTGATCCGGAATTTGATGCAGCTTCTGTAGCGGTTTCCAGAAATCTGGCTAATGAATACCGCAAGATTGCACTCCAAAATCATGCTGCCTTCTTAAACGCATCTGATTTTGCTGCTCCAAGTGTTACTGACCGTGAACATATGGATGAAAAAGGTCATGCCGCACTGGCTGATGCAATTTATAATAAGATCCTTGCCCTGCAAAAAGGACTCTCCCATGTGATATAGAGATAAAAACAGATCCCTGGCTTGCTGCCGGAGATCTGTTCTGCTTTAGAAGGTAATTTTTTTAATCCTGTTTTACATTAAATGCTTTCATGCCCGGATATACGGCACTTGCGCCAAGCTCTTCTTCAATGCGGAGAAGCTGATTGTATTTTGCCACACGCTCCGAACGACTTGGTGCACCGGTTTTGATCTGGCAGGTATTCAGTGCAACTGCAAGATCTGCAATCGTTGTATCTGCGGTTTCTCCTGAACGATGTGAAGAAATTGCTGTGTATCCTGCTTTATGTGCCATCTTAATGGCTTCCAATGTCTCAGAAACAGAACCAATCTGGTTCAGCTTGATCAGAATCGCATTTCCTGCTCCAAGCTCAATACCTTTGGCAAGTCTTTCCGTATTTGTTACGAACAGGTCGTCGCCGACAAGCTGTACTTTATCTCCCAGTCTTGCAGTAAGTTTCTGCCATCCTTCCCAGTCTTCTTCGTCCAAACCGTCCTCGATGGAAATAATCGGATATTTCTCGCAGAGTTTAGCCCAGTGTTCAATAAGTTCTTCTGCTGTATATTCTGTACCTGCTTTTGGCAGTTTATAATATCCTTTTCCCTTTTCACTCTTCCATTCAGAAGAAGCTGCATCCATTGCGATCTTAAAATCTTTTCCTGGTTCATATCCAGCTTTCTTCACGGCTTCCAGAATCGTCTCAATTGCCTCTTCATCTGATTTCAGCGCCGGAGCAAATCCACCTTCATCTCCTACGGATGTTGCAAGTCCGCGTTCTTTCAGAATAGAAGCCAACGCATGGAACACTTCTGCGCACCATCTTAAGCATTCTTTAAAAGAAGGTGCTCCAACCGGCATGATCATAAATTCCTGCACATCCAGTCCAGATGAAAGTGCATGGCACCCACCGTTTACAATATTCATCATCGGTACTGGCAAACGATTTCCAGATACACCTCCAAGAAAACGATACAGCGGAATCTCCAGTGCCGTAGTTGCTGCTCTGCAGCATGCAATAGAAACTGCAAGAATTGCGTTGGCACCCAGTTTGGATTTATCTTTTGTTCCATCTGCTGCGATCATTGCCGCATCTACTGCATAAATGTCACTTGCATCGAGCCCTTCAATTGCATCATTAATAGTTGTATTGATATTTTCAACTGCTTTCTGTACACCTTTTCCAAGATAGCGTGCTTTATCTCCATCTCTGAGTTCCAGGGCTTCAAACTCACCTGTGGATGCTCCACTCGGTGCAGTTCCTCTGCCAACAGTGCCATCCAGAAGATAAACCTCTGCCTCTACTGTCGGATTTCCTCTGGAATCCAGAATTTCTCTTCCTACTACTTTTTCGATTTCAAGGTACATGACCAATTCCCCTTTCTGTTACTCATCAGAAGGCGTCCTAAGCTCAGTGCTGTAGTCCATCTGATTTATTCACGCAAAAGTTTTCTTTATCTAACTCATTAGTTAGTATAAACTAATTCTTATGGTCATGCAAGATTTTTCCCGCTTTCTTATTGAGAAAATAATTCGTTTAGTCCCTTTGAAAGTCAAGCGGATATTCGCAATTGAAGCAGGGAACTTACTTGATTTTGGTAAAATAATAAAAAAGAAGAACAGTCGCTTTCTTCCCCAAACAGCTTCCAGAACTATTATGAATAAAAAGCACTATTCTTCTTATACATCTTATCTTATATTTTGTAATATCCAGCATACCATCGGCAATGTCATTATTCCACAAACCGTCGTGACAAACACACCGCCCAGCGCATAATCCCCATCGAGTCCGGATGCATTCGTCATCATGACGACTGCTGTCATTGTCGGCATTCCCACAATCAGCGCCATCGCCATCCGGATTTCCTCGCCGACCGGAAAGATTCCAAGAATCAGGAACAAAAGGATTGGTGCTACGATCATCTTTACCAGAACAATCCCATACAGTGAGATTTCCCGTATATATCTTCGAAAAGAAATCCCTGCAAAAATGCCGCCAACATAAATCATGGCAAGTGGTGATGCCGTAGAACCTATCTTCTGCAAAGCAGTATCCAGAAGTGCCGGTATCCGCACCTGTGCGAGCATCAGGATCATTCCAAGTAAGATCGCCACCGTCGCCGGATTGACCAGTTTTTTCAAGACAAACCACCCTTCTCCTTCCGGAGACAATAGCTTTACACCCAAAGTCCACAGCATAAACTGGTCCATGATCATAAATACGGATGCATATAAGACACCTTTTTCCGAAAAAATCACCGGCAATCATCGGCAAGCCTATGAAACCAATATTTCCGAACAGCAGCATTGCCTGATAGATTCCTGCACGGTTTTTCTGCAAATGTAACAGCTTAACCATTCCTCGTCCGGCAGCATACATAAAAAGTATAAAAAACTAGCATGCATCACAAAATCGGCCATGTTCATACAGCACCTGCCGCTCTACCCCATCTGTAATGTTGATAAAAAACCATCACCGGAAGTGCCATTTTCAAGACAAACTTTGAAATTGGCTCCAGTGTCTCACGACTCAGCACCCTTGTTCTGACAAGGATCACCCCTGCCAGAATATAGATTATAAACAGCCCGATCTGCTGTAGCAGAATATCAAACGTATGCATTCGTTTTCCTGCTTTCTTTGTGCCTTGCCAGAATCAGAACCATTATAAGAGTAATCACTTCTGATGCCAGGAAAGACAGCCACACACCATTCATTCCCAAAATCATGGAAAGTACGATCGCACATGCTCCAATAGCAACTGCGCCTCGAAGCAAAGAACCGATGATCGCCGGACGTGCATTTGCGGTTGCAGAAAAATATGCGACAAGAACGATATTGACTCCGGCAAATAAGAATCCCAGGAAATATAACCTAAGACCAACATGCGCATATTCCAAAAGCAGCTGATTATTTTCACTGTTGAATACCGAAATAAACGGATCTGTAAAACTCCATACCAGTGCAACCATGATAACTTCTATCGCCACTACACAGGTCAGACCCCAGTGAAGAAGTTTTTTTACATCATCAAACGCACCTTTGCCAAAGCTTTCGCTGATCAGTGGCTGTACACCCTGTGCCATTCCGTTCATGATCGCCATTCCCACAAGTGACAGATTCGCTACCACTCCATATGCAGCAACTCCGGTACTTCCGGTAAGCCCAAGAATCAGCATATTAAAGATAAACGTGATCACCGCAGAAGAAATTTCTCCTACAAATGCAGAAACACCAAGCTGACAACAGGAAATCAGATGTCGCACGGACAGTTTTTTCCATTTGAAACCGATATTACATTTTTTACTCAGATAATGTCTGGAGCACACCAACATAGTGACAATCGGGCAAAATGCTGTTGCCAATGCAGCACCAGAAAAACCGAGTCCGACCGGAAAAATAAAGATATAGTCAAACACAATATTAAAAGCACTTCCAGCAAGAGAACCTGCCATCACGGTTGAGGTCGCATAATCATTTCGTGCAAATGCCGTAACAGAATAATTACACATGAAAAACGGTGCAAAAATAAGAATAATTCGCAAATACGTTCTGCCTAGCTCTATCAGACCTGCATCCGCTCCGAGAAGTGCCAGGAATTTATCCGGAAAGAAAATTCCAACCAGCATAAATGGAACACTAAAAAGTATCGCCCAGCTGAGTGACTGTGTAAAATAATGATCTGCCTCTTCACCTTTGGCTCTGTTGATTCCGTATCTCGTCGCAGAACCAATTCCAATCATTGAGCCTATCGCGAACATCATTCCAAATACCGGCAAAATCAGATTGAGCACTGCCAGTCCATCTGCGCCAGAACTTACCGATATAAAAAAAGTATCAGCAAGAATATAGACTGATTGTCCCATCATGCTTGCTACACTCTGAAAAACATATTTTGAAAATCTTTTTAACATTTACTGTATCATTTTCCTCTCCATTTTTGTCTTATCTCCTGCGCCCAAGTTCCCAGAATGCTACAGCACTTGCAGCTGCTACATTCAAAGAGTCAACGCCATGTGACATCGGGATCATAACTGTATAGTCGCAGTCCGCAATCGTCTGTGATGCCAGTCCGTCTCCCTCTGTGCCAAGAATGACTGCAAGCTTCTCTTCAGCAAGAAGCTTCGGATCATCAATACTATAAGAATCTTCTCTAAGTGCCATTGCCACGGTTTTGAATCCAAGATTCTGGATTGCTTTCATACCATCTTCCGGCCAGGATGTTTTTTTCTCAAAATATGTCCACGGAATCTGGAAAACAGTTCCCATACTTACGCGGGCCGCTCTTCGATAGAGTGGATTGCTGCATCCTCCTGTCAAAAGAACAGCGTCCATATGAAGTGCTGCCGCACTGCGGAAAATCGCCCCTATGTTGGTCGGATTCACAATATTTTCCAGTATAGCAACACGTCTGGAGTTCTTACAGATTTCTTCTACAGAAGGCAGTGTTCGGCGTTTCATGGCGCAGAGCATCCCTCTTGCCAGTGCATAACCGGTCATTTTGACAAGTGTTTCATATTCTGCTGTGTATACCGGGATTTCCGGATAACGCGTAAGGATATCTCCTGCCTCTCTATCCAGATCTTTATGTTCAACCAGAAAAGAAAGCGGTTCGTACCCCGCTTTCAATGCACGCTCGATCACCTTTGGGCTCTCTGCAATAAAAAGTCCTGGATTTGGCTCATTATATCTAAGAAGCTGCACCTCGGATGTTCTCGCATAAACATCCAGTTCCAGTGCAGTAATGTCGTTGATTTCAATAATATTTTTCATACAATTTATTTCCTGTATTCCTCTATCTTACAGCTGTGTTCTTTTGTCTTTTTGTCATAATTAATTCCAACCAGCAAAAGTTTTCCATGATATTCTTCCAGACTTCTGCAATATTCTTTCTCTCTGATCTGAGTAATTGCACCTGCTGCATCTTTGTCCCATTTCAGTTCCACCACCAATGCCGGCTTATCCATAAAACGTTTTCTCGGAATAAATACCAGATCTGCAAATCCTTTTCCACCAGATAATTCTCTATGAAACGTATAAAAATTTCTTGCCGCATAAAGTGCCAGAGAAATCGTATAACTCAATGCATTTTCATCATTATACTGAATATGTGAAGTCTCAAAATGCGCCTGTCGAATTCCCTCTGCAACCTGTTTTTCCCGACCCTGCCAGATTGCCTGTAGCGTATCTGCTGAGTTCTTAAGGGCATTGGATACTTCTCCCCAATCTGATACTGAAACTGCATTCACAAATTCTGCACGAATTTCTCCATTTGGAATAAATACTGTCTTTGTCGCATAACGATACCCCAGATATCCCAAATGAATCAGCAGTGTCAGGACATCATCTTCTGTACGGAAGGTTGCCATATCATTCGTAAAACTTCCTGTATTTACTGGAACTTCCTCTCCTGCGAGCATACTTAAGATATCGTCCCTCAGGCCCTCGAAATTCATATCGATATAAAGCTGCAGTGCTTCAAATGTTTCTGTCTGGTTCCAGTAATTTCCCAACCTGCCAAGCCTCATACAACTGATAACAGACTTTGGGCTGTATACAGACGGAACTTCTTCAAAAGAATATCCATCATACCAGTTTCTTATCTCGTCTATATCCATCTGGTATTCTCCGCAGAGTTTTTCTACTTCGCTTTCCGTAAAGCCTACATAAGAAGCCAGCGGTCCCGGATCGATCATGGAAAATTCATCAAACATATTCAAAGCACTGTGCGTACCATATTTTTTGATAGGAAGAATTCCTGTCATATATGCCAGATGAATATAGCTCTTGTCTTTGATAAGATCCCTCAGAAAATCCAGATATTTTTCCTGTGCTTCCTTATCATTCTTGAATTCTCTGAAAATACAGTCCCACTCATCTATGATAAGCACAAACGGACATTTACTTTCTGCGTAGATATCCTGCATAGTTTCTGCCAGATCTGTCGAATCAAATAGCTCTACATCCGGATATTGCCTTGTCAGCTCACGAATTACTCTTTGCTTAATTCTCGCAATTAATTCCTTCACATCAGAACTTCTGCTCAAAAATTCCTGTACATTGAGAAAAACCGTATCATATTTATTCAGATATCTGTCAAATGTTTCATCTTCTGTTATTTCCAGTCCTGAAAATACTTCTCTCGAATCACACCCTTTGCTGTAATAGGCAGTCAGCATATCTGCAGCCATAGATTTTCCAAAACGCCTTGGCCGACTTACGCACACATATGCCTGCAATGGTGTTCATAACTCGATTTGTATATTTGATCAGTCCTGTTTTATCCACATAAATATCAGAATTTTACTGCTCTCTGAAATTTACTGTTATCTGGATTCAGATAATTTCCCATACATATACAGTCCTTTCTGCTTTTGTTCTATCTTATCACAAATGCCGGAAGTTTTTTAACCTTATCGCTTAATTTCTCTGCAAAATTCTCTGTTCAGTTTCATAAACATGTTCCCGTTCTTCCGGTGTCCAGCCGTTATAGATTTCATTCTCGATCTCTATCACTCTGTACACCGTATCTTCCATCAGATTTTTTTCCTTTTTCAGTAAGAAAAACCTGTGTATTGCGGCCACTTCCTGGCGTAAGATAAAGAAGTTCCTTTTTTTCCATCTTGCGGATAGCAGAATTTACTGTAGATTTTGTCATACAGGATTCTTTATAAAAAGCACTCTGATTGCATCCTTCCTGATGTTCATTAAATATTATAAAATAGAAAATTCACTGTCAGACAGATTCATTTTAAGTGCAGCTTCATGGTAAGCACTGTCGATCATTCCTTCAATATAATCCCAGTCTTTAAATGCTGATTCCATAATAATTCCTTTCTCCTTTTCTTAGATATAACCATATTTTTTTCTGTTGCGTGCCAGGAAAAAAACAGACAGCATCAATGCAAAAACTTCTGCCGTAATCACTGCATACCAGATTCCATAGGCTCCAAACAAAACCGGAAGTACAAGCACTGCGATCACTTCAAAAATAAGTGTTCTGCAAAAAGAAATCAATGCAGAAGTAAATCCGTCATTCAACGCAGTAAAGAATGACGAAGCATAGATATTATATCCTGAAATCAGGAATGAAACAGAATAAACTGCAAATGCATAGGTCGTCATTTCCAGAAGTTCTTGATCATAACTTACAAAAATCATTGACAATGGTCTTGCCAGAGCTTCTGCCGCAACTGTCAGAACGATACTCATGACCAGAATGATCCTCAGGCTCTTTTTGAACAGATTTTTCAACTCATCTTTGTTTCCGGCTCCATAATGATAACCGATGATTGGAGCACATCCCATAGAATAGCCGATATAGATTGAAAGAAAGATAAAGTTAACATACATGATCACGCCATATGCCGCAACACCGTTTGTCCCCAGCATTCTCATAAGCTGCCAGTTATACAGCATATTTACAATGGAGAGAGATACGTTTGTCATAAATTCTGAAGATCCATTGGTACATGCTTTTGTTATTGCCCGAAGATCCATATGTGTTTTTCCCAGACGAAGTTTGCTTTTTCTGGAAACGATAAAAAATACCAGCGGTACAATACCACCAACCGTCTGGCTGATTGCCGTTGCTGATGCGGCTCCTGCAACACCCCATCGGAAAACTGCAATAAACAGAGCATCCAGAATAATGTTGGATACTCCGGAAACCAATGTCGTACAGAGTCCCAGCTGCGGACGCTCTGCTGTGACAAGAAAACTCTGAAATACATTCTGAAGCATAAACGGAATCAGTGCAAGCATCAGGATTCTTCCATATGTCACACAGTACGGAAGCATCGCCGCATCCGCTCCCAGAAGCCGCGAAATCGGTTCTACAAATATTTCACCGATCACAGTAAACAGAATTCCAAGTCCGATCAGGAGATAAACAAGCAATGAAAAAATCTCGTTTGCTTTCTTCTTATCTCCTGTGCCAAGTGTAAAAGCAACCAGAGCACTTCCGCCTGTACCAATCATAAAACCTACCGCTCCAAAAATCATCAGAAACGGCATTATGATATTAACTGCCGCAAAAGGCTCCGCTCCAATGAAATTCGAGATAAAAAATCCATCCACTACACCATAAACAGATGTCAGCACCATCATTACCATAGATGGAAATGTAAAACGCAGGAGCTTTCTGTAAGTAAAATGCTCCGATAATTCGATATTCATAAAAAACCTCCCAAATAAAATATGTACGAAATCGTACTTGTTAGTATAGTACGATTTCGTACATAAATCAATAGGCATTTTATTTATCTGTATCCTCTGCGCTCCAGATCAGGTGGCATTTCGCGGCCAGCTCTTCTTCTTTCTGCTGCGCCTTCTCAGGTTCATCCTGATAATCCCAGAGTTTAAAAGCCTCTTTTACATTTTCCGGATCTACATAATAAACATGTTCAATTCCTGTTGGAAAAGATGTTTCATCAGTAACTGTATCTGCTCCACGTTCATATGCTTCCTGAAAATCCTGCAGATTCCAGAGTTCATTTTCTGTGTTTGAATCGGATGGATATTCTTTGTGGGTCCACATGGTTTCTGACAGCATGTAAAACATGTTTTTCTGGTCTACGGACAGAATTGATTTCATCCTTCCCAATGGATTTACCGTAGAATATACTTTTCCATCCTTTACAGATATGTTTGCCTCGTCCCAGGAAATGTAATTTTCCTTATCATAATACCAATAATGCCCGATTCCACCGGCTGCCAGAACAATGGCAACTGCCAGGAGTACCGACGCAATTCTCTTTTTACGAATCTTACAGCGAATTTTTTTGAGCAGTTCTGCTTCCATTTTATTTGTCTGTACAGAATCACTGCCTTTTTTAACATCTGTCAGATGATTTTCCCTCATTATTTCTTCCTGCATTCTTCGGCATGTCGGACACGCTTTCAAATGCTCTTCTACAAGCTGTCTGCTGTCCTCACTGACCATATCGTCCACATAAAGCGGAAGCAGGTCCTCAATAATATTACAACTGATCTTCATGATCCAATTCCTCCCTGATTTTTTTACATGCTCTGTGATAAGTAACTCTTGCCCAGCTTTCGCTTTTGCCAAACAACGAGGAAATTGTACCAAATGACAGTTCTCCAAATACACGAAGTGAAAAAACTTCTTTATAGGGTTCTGAAAGTCTGTGAAGAACCTTATGAACCTGAAGTGCAGTTTCTTTATCTGAAAAATTCTGAAGCAGATCTGAGGGAAAGCTTTCTTCCTTTTCGTCCTGAGATTCCGGTGCATACTTCTTGTTTTTCTTCAGATAGTCATAGTACGTGTTTTTGGAAATCTGGCAAAGCCATACACGCAGGTCACAGTCACCTCTGAAATCGTCAACTTTTTTCAGTGCTTTGAAGAATGTTTCCTGCGTCAGTTCCTCTGCAATATGGGTATTGTGCGAAAGCGAGAGCAGATAACGGTATACGACAGTAAAATACTGCTCATATACTTCCTGAATATTCAGCATTTGTTTCTCCTCTCTCTACCAGTTTTGTCCTCCTTCACATATATGACGATATATGTATGGGAAACGTTACAAAAAATTTCACAAAAAGAAAAAGGCCTTCCGATTTATGGAACACCTTTTTCTTTTTTTATAAATTCCTGATCCATGTACACGCAAGTTCCATCCATGACTGGCATTCCGGCTGAATACATCCACCATCTTCATGACTTGTCTCTTCATTTGCAAGACTGAGCCCATGAACACCTGTCGGGTACAAATGCAGTTCTACCGGCACTTTGTATTTATGCAATGCCTCAAAAAATAACAGTGAATTCTCAACCGGGACACAATCATCCGTGACCGTATGCCAGAGAAAAGTCGGCGGAGTATCCGTTGTTACCTGAAATTCCAGCGACTGCTTTTTTCTTTTTTCAGGATCACTGCTGTCAGCTCCAAGCAACGCCTCAAAAGACCCCGTATGTGCAAATTTTCCGGAGGAAATGACCGGATAACTGAGGATCATGCCGTTCGGTCTCACCATTTCTGTTTCTGTATGTAATACTTCGGAGATAAATTTTTTCTTCCAGAATACCCCAAGACTTGCAGCCAGATGGGCACCCGCCGAAAATCCCTGCAGGATAATTTTAGCAGTATCAATATGAAATTCTTCTGCATGTTCTCTTAAATATGCGACAGACTTCGCAAGCTGCAGAAGTGCCAGTGGATATCTCGCCGGGGCTACACTGTAACGAAGGATCACTGCATGGTATCCTCTTGCAAGATACTGCATGGCAATTGGTTCTGCCTCCCTGTCAGAGGTCATTGTATAACCGCCACCCGGGCAGATCACAATGACCGGGCGCTTTCGATCCGGACGCATTTCCACAGAATTGTCCAGAATATAAGTATACAAATCCGCAGTTTCCTGATAACCTTCTACTTTAATCTCAACTTTCTTGTAAATCATTCAAACCTCCGTTTTTATAGCACATAATAAACTTTCTCCTCGTGAAAAATCTACAGGCCAAATTTTTCCCGCACTTCGTCAAAATCTCTGATTGGCGGCATCTCTTCCTGTGGAATTCCAATCTGTTTATCCATATACAAAAGTGCATACCATCTATTGAATTTATAGCCACAGTCTTTCAGCTCACCAGCATGCTTATATCCCATTTTTTCATGAAACTGTACACTATTAAAATCAGAATATTCATCTGTCGGCTTTGTAATCAATGAGACAGCATTTACAACGCCCTGCTCTCTCAGGATGTCTTCCATAAGAGTATACATATGTCGTCCTAAACCATTTCGTCGTATATCCTGTTTCAGATAAATTGTCATCTCCACATCCCATCCAAAAGCTGCCCTCGGACGCAGACGGTCTGCATAAGAATAGCCAATAATTTCTCCCTCTTCCTCTGCGATAAGATATGGATAATGAGAAGAAATATGCCGGATTCGTTCCTGAAACTCTTCGACCGATGGAACTTCATATTCAAATGTCACCGCTGTCTTTTTCACATAGTAGCTGTAAATGTCGAGCAATTTCTCTGCATCTTCTACTTTCGCTGTCCGAATTTTGATCTCCATAATATCTCTTTCTCCGTCTGAATTGCAATTTCCCTATCTGACGTCTTTTACTTCTTTTCTAATACCTTTACTATTTTGCGAAGTAATTTATCAATTTCAATCGGTTTAGCCAGATAATCATCCATTCCTGCTGCAAACGCCGCCTGTCTGTCTTCTTCAAATGCATTTGCGGTCATCGCTATGATCGGAACCTGAGCTCTTTCATCCGGAAGCTTTCGAATCGCCTCTGTTGCCTGATACCCATTCATCTTCGGCATCTGTATGTCCATTAATATCACATCATAATACCCGACAGGAGCCTTTTGCAGCATTGCAACTGCAATCGCGCCATCTGCAGCTACTTCCACTTCTGCCTGTACATCCTGAAGAATTGTCCTTGCAATTTCCACATTTAATTCATTATCTTCTACAAGAAGAATTCTTTTGCACTTCAGAAAGTTCTCTGGCATGCTCTGTTCTGCCTGGTCAATACGTTCTTCTTCCGATACGATCCGACATGGAATCTCAACAATAAAACTGCTGCCTTTTCCAGGTTCACTTTGTACGATCACGCTTCCATCCATCAAATCTACAAAGGATTTTACGATACGCAGTCCTAGACCAGTTCCCATTATACCACTTTCCGAAGAATTTTTCTCGCGTGTAAATGCCTCAAATATATGTGGAATATATTTCTGGCTGATACCAATTCCCGTATCCGAAACACAAATCCGCAGAATTATGGAATCCTCTCCGACAGCCTCCATTTCCTCGATATCTACGTCTATTTTTCCTCCATCCGGTGTATATTTAATTGCATTACTTACAAGATTCATGATAATCTCCTGAATCTTCAGCGAATCACAATATACATCTGCATGCTGAATTTCTATATTTCGTGCTACATGTAGCTGTTTATTCAGAATTTCTCTGTCAAGAACGATCTCCAACGTATCATTTATTTTCTTCAGATTCCATGGTGCTTCATTCAAAGTTTCCTTACCACTTTCAATACGGGCAATTTCCAGTACATTTCCTATCAATGCAAGCAGGAACTGGCTCGCTCCCTTCAACTTATGCAGATAATTTGTCGTAAGCTCATTGTCTCCCCAGTGCCGCTCCATGAGTTCTGCATATCCTATAATTGCATTCATCGGAGTCCGCAGATCGTGTGACATGGCAAATAAAAAGGATGATTTTGCCCTGTTTCCCTCTTCCGCCTTCTGCAGTGCATTCTTAAGTACTACCATCTCTGATACATCAAGAAATGTGGTGATCACGGCTCTTTCTCCCGATGGAACACGGATTACTTTCGTTGTAGCAAGTGCATGACATTCATTCGGCTCACCTTTTCCGATGATACACTCATAATCAACCATATCATCTACTTTGTGAAGTCTTTTCAACTTCTCTATTACGTCCACATCCGGATAGATTACTTTTTTCAGCATAGTACCGAGTTTGGACTGTGCCTCTTCAATGTTCTCCACTCCATACATCCGCAAAGCCTGTGCATTCATATGAATGATCTTATGCCCGGGAATTGTATATGCAAGGACACCACAACTTTGCATTTCCAGCAGTTCTTTGTAATAATCTTCCTGTTCTATCTTTTCTTTACGAAGTGTATCATTAAGTTCCGCCAGACGACGTTCCGCTTCTTTTTCTTTCTCCAAACGTACCGTCTCTGAAATGTCCTGATGTATTCCCATAATGGAAATACCATCCACTACAGACCTATCTCTTATGCCACTGCAACGTACGAACATCTCTCCAAATGTAGGATGAATATAGCGATATACGATTTCTGATTTTGTCTCTGACAGTTTATCTGAATATTCCAGAAATAACTGCATATCATCCGGATGTACACGTGCCCGATGAAATGTAAATCGCTCTTCCGGTGAGATTTCTCCCTGGATTCCAAGTAATTCATCCATCACCGCATCTGCATAAAATCTCGGTGATTTCCCATCCTCAATTTCTATTCTCCATGCTCCTACTCTGTTGACGCGAAGAATTCTTTCAACATTAATCTTTTTCTGCTGTATCATGGACAGCTCCTCCTCATGCAGCTATTTACTGTGCTTCTTCCATATATTATAACGACAGCGAAATCAGATGAACTTCGCCATCACTCGGAACAGAACATTCATATCCACCGGCTTTGATACATGTGCATTCATGCCTGCATCAAGTGTCTTCTGCCTGTCCTCTTCAAAAGCATTCGCTGTCATGGCTACGATCGGAACAGCAGCTCTGGAATCCCCAAACCTGTTCCGACTACTTTGCTTTCCGTACTTGTATGTTCTCTGGAAAATTCTTCAAAAATATGTGGAAGATAGTCTTCACTCATCCCAATTCCAGTATCTTCAACTACAATCTTATATGCAATATAATTTTCCCTGTCAAACGGAATCTCCCTGATATCTATGGTGATCTTACCACCTGCCGGAGTATATTTCAGTGAATTTCCACTCTCAATTCGGGCTGTCTCCAGCACATAATTGATTAGCGATAACAAAAATTCACTGGAACTTTTGATCTTGCTTTATCGTATCTCTATTTTATGTTAATCCTTCTGCTTTTTCACGCTTTCACATCTGGTCAGGATTTCTCTGAGTTTGCTTTCATCAATCGGCTTCGCAATGTGTCCATTCATTCCGGAAGCCAGGCATTTATGTACACTTTCGGAAGAAACCTGCGCCGTCATGGCATATATACGCACCGTTTCTGCATCCGGTCGCTCCAGTGTCCGTATACGACGGGCTGCTTCTCTGCCGCCCATAACCGGCATCATAATATCCATCAGAATCAGATCATAAGTTCCCGGTGCTGACTCTTCAAACTTGTCAATCGCTTCCTTGCCATTCCATGCCTTATCAACCACAATTCCCAGTTCCTTCAGATAGAACTCTGCAATCTCCATGTTGATCTCATTATCCTCAACCAGAAGAATCTGCTTTCCTTCCAGCTTCTGTTCGCCTGAGCTCTGCTCTTCTTTTTTGGTTTCGATGGCATTTTCATCAACTTTAAACGGAAGGCGGAAAGTAAAAGTACTTCCCTCTCCAAGTTGACTCTCTACTTCTATAGAACCTCCCATTTTATCCAGAAGCGCCTTGACGATCGACATTCCCAGACCGGTTCCTCTGTACAGTGTTCTGGCGTCATTCTTTTCCTGTGTAAAAGGTTTAAACAGCTGTTCTTTTATAAATTCTTCACTCATACCGATTCCGGTATCAACGATTTTAAATTCATACCACACGGTTGTACCGTCACAGGAAAGTTCTTCCGCATATGTATCAATTGTTCCATTTGATTTATTATATTTGATTGCATTGCTCAGAAGATTGACCATGATACGCCGCAGCTGCAGGGAGCTTCCCTTCAAGGCAGTATGCTGAATATTACTTCTGTGCTTGCAATGTGTAATACCGGATTCAACCAGCTGAGCATCCACAAGTGCAGCAACTTCATCCATAAGCTCATTCATATCAAATACATCTTCATGAATCTCAAACATACCAGCTTCCAGTTTGCTCATATCGAGGACATCACTGACTAGCTCCAGCAAATGTCGGGTAGACAGCTGAATCTTATCCAGACTGTCATCAACTTTTTCCCGGTCATCCCTGTTTTTACGGATGATATCTACCATTCCCATGATTCCATTGATCGGCGTACGAATATCATGACTCATGCGATTCATAAATTCCGTCTTGGCTCTGTTTTCAGAATCCGCTTCTTCATAAGCCATCTGCAAACGCGCTTTTTCCTGCTGTTCCTTTTCATGGAAATCTGAAGTATTCTTAAACAGAACAATTCCATGGACTACGGAACTCTCTTTATCTGTATTCGCATCATACACCATATCTCTGGACATCAGAACTGTTTTCTGCAGCCATACCGGCTTATTTTCTTTTCCCATCGTTTCGCAGTATTCTACTGTAACCTGCTTCGCACCTGTAGCAAATCGCTTCAGTAGTTTGAAAGAAGAATCAACGATTCTGTAGTTCTCCAAAGTATCTTCGGTCACATACCGACTCCGTTTATTGCAATAATCGCTATAAGAACATGGTGTCTGTATATCATTTTCAACCTTAAATGCTGCCTCATGATAATAAACATTCTCCAGCTTATCATTCGTCAGATCCACAGTATAGACTGCATTTGCAGTCTGAAGGAGTGCCTCCGCATAATTCTCATTTTCAACAATGGACTGTTTCAGCTGTTCATAATATCGATTCAGTCGAGTCCTTTCATCTGCTGTGTTTTCATTTTTATTCTGGAATGGTTCAAATCCCAGAATGAAATGATGAAGCCTGCCATCTTCGGTATTATTTACAAACAGTGCTGTCATTCGTCCTCGACAAATACTGTCCTCTTTCCTGTACTGATATGGAAGCTCCAGCTTCTCGCCTTTGTCCTTGATCTGTTCTGCAAGATAAGAAATCTGCAATTTCTTTCTCATACTCTTGCGATTCTCATCCGTTCCCAGTTCCTGCACGATCTGCTCAACAGCTCCGGAATAGCTTCCATCCTCGGCCAGGAAAAATCGTGAGCTTGCGCGCAGTACATAATACTGATCCAAAAGCGCATCGCAATAAATGCAGTCCGTAAACTGAAACCCCTTTTCTGTAATTTCTTCCAGAAGACGAATATTCATCCTCTGTTTCTCTGCTGCTTCCTCCATCTTTGCACGGTTTTTATCAATATACATGTTTTTGTCAGCCAAACGGAAGAGTTCTCTCATCGTACTGCCTTCAAAGTCACTTGACAGTGCATAACCGGCTGCATAGCTGATTGGCATTTCCGGATGCCGTCTGGAATATTCTGCAGCCTGGTTGCGGATGTTCTGCAGACATTTCCGAACGCCCTCATGGTCCAGTCCCTTCAGAACCGCAATAAATTCATCACCACCATCACGACCTGCAAAAAATTCTTCCGGTACCGCCTCACGGAGCTGGATTGCAAAAGAGCGAATATACTCATCCCCTTTGTCATGTCCCAGATTGTTGTTGATCGTTCGCAGATTGTTCAGATCAAACACACACATTGCCACCAGCTCATTCACCGGTATCGGCTCCGTCTCATTCAGGATCTCCTCACACTTATTTTTGTTTGGAAGGCCTGTCGCCTCATCCAGATAGACTTTTTTCTGCAAAATCTTATTCTGTGCAGCAAAACGTACCACCTTTATCAGTTCCGTAGCAATGATCAATACCAGTCCCAGAATATCAACCAATACGATTTTTTCCAGATGATCCAGTCCGGTCGCTTTTTTCTGTGAATAGACTTCTGCAAAACCTACTGCCTCATCACAGATCTGGAAAAATTTTTCGCTCTTTTCTATAATTTCTGTATTCTCATAACCCTTCTCGCGAACAAGGAGGATTTCACTTCTCAATTCATCAAAATATTTTTCCAGTTCATCCATCTTAGTCTGGAAATCTTCATCATCCAGACGTACAAAATTCAGTTTCTCACTGCCATTTCGGAGCCCCTCTATGTAAGAAGAAATCGTCTCATACATCTTATCCTGCGGTGCACCGGAGATTTCCAGCTTAACCATCCTCTGTGTACCACCCCGGACAAGTCCCGCATAATTCACAACCCTGGCTGTTCCCTGTATTTTGCCCACCATCGACATGATCACAAGAAACAATACGATTAATATCGTTGTCAGAACCATCATCGCGGCTCTCAAAAAATAAGTCAGTTTCTTATCTTTATCCTTCTTCATTCTGTTTCCATCCCATCAATTGCCCCGAACTGCCGGCAGATCTTATTCTCTTCTTTATTTTGAATTCTGATTTCACACCTGATTCTATTGTAACTGATTCCCTATTTTTCTGCAACATATTCAAAATATGTGGTTCAAGCAACAGCAAGTGCTAAGTATGTGTATTTTATACAATTTTTATGATGTTTCATCTGTTTTTCATTGCTTTTTGCACAACTGCACTTTATAATAAAAATTATCAATTACCACATACATTTATTATGGAGGGAACATTATGAACGAAGAACTTTTTAACGAAGCGGCCAAATCAAATGTCCTGACAAAAAAGCTGATCGACCAGCTTCAGGAAAGCATGACCTACAGCAGTATCTCCTTTATCAACTGGACGATCGAAGTTCTGACTCTGATCAAGAACCGTCTGGAGCGTGGAGACAGAATCACTGATGAAGTATCCGGAGAAGTTTATACCACGAAAACCTTCCAGAAATTTGTAAAGGAGAATTTCTCTTCTTACATTACCAGTCAGGTTTTCAAGGAAATTGTAAAACCTGAAAAAATCTATTTCTCTCTCAAAGCCTGTGACGGCGGTTACAGTCTGCTTGCAGCTGACTCTGACAGCGAGAAGACCTATGCGTGGATTTCCAGCCTGAGCAAACGTTTCTCTCTTGTTGAGATGATCGCAACCGGTGTTGTCTATGTCAAAGACACCCGTACCGATACATATCAGCCGTTCATCTCCGCAAATGGCAAATACTGCCATTATGACAAAGAAAAAGGAATCCTCGTAGAAATCTGAGTTCTACAAGAATTCCTGTTATAAACCAACATTTTTAAAATACTGTCTCAGTCGGGGATCCAGCTCCGGCTGAGATATTTTTATCTTCCCGTAATCCTTCCAATGCCATAAGAAATCAGAAATACAACAATATCCACTGCCACGATCGTGGAGCCAACCGGAGTACCTGCCAGAATGGAGATCAGAATGCCGGCAGTAGCACTTAAAACGGACAACACTGCCGCACTGATCGTTACCGAACGGAAAGATTTAAACAACCGCATTGCTGACAACGCCGGAAAAATTACAAGTGCTGAAATCAGAAGTGAACCTACCAGATTCATTGCAAGTACAATGATCACTGCAATCACAACTGCAATCAGCAGATTATAGGCATTCGCTCTCGTTCCGGTCGCTCTGGCAAAATTCTCATCAAATGTTACTGCAAAAATTTTATTATAAAAAAGAATAAAAATAGCAACAACCACAACAGAAAGGATTCCACACAGCCATACCTCGCCTTTTGTCAGTGTCAGGATCGATGTGGAGCCGAACAATGTACTGCATACATCTCCGGAGATATTTGGGCTGGTGGAAAAAAGATTCATCAAAAGATATCCGATTGCCAGGGCTCCGACAGAGATCATGGCAATCGCCGCATCGCCCTTGATTCTTGTGTTCTGACCAGCACGAAGAAGAAGGATCGCACAGATTACTGTTACCGGCAGGATAAACAGCATATTGTTGGTAATATTCAGGACAGATGCTATCGCCATTGCACCAAATGCCACATGAGAAAGTCCGTCACCGATAAAGGAAAAACGTTTCAATACCAGAGTCACGCCCAGAAGTGAAGAACATAATGCGATCAGTACCCCAACGATCAATGCATAACGCACAAACGGGTATTGAAAATACATACGAAGTGTCTCAAACATCTTATTCGTCCTCTCCTTCCTGTCCAGTAAACGCCTTTCCCAGACTGCTTTCCAGATACTGTTTCTTTGTTCCGAAGAAGCAATGCTCCCCGATATGCAGGATATGTGTTGCATATTTTACTGCCGCCGCAATATCATGTGAGATCATAATGATCGTAATTCCATCTTTTTTATTCAGATTCCTGATCAGCTGGTACATCTCTGCTGTCACTCTCGGATCAAGTCCCGAAACCGGCTCATCCAGAAGCAGGATCTTCTGTGCTGCACAAAGAGCTCTTGCAAGAAGAACCCGCTGCTGCTGCCCTCCGGAAAGTTCGCGATAGCACTGATCTGCCAGATCCTGGATTATCATTTTTTCCATGGCTCTCTGGGCAACCATTTTTTCCTCTTTGTTATAAAAAGGTCTCCATCCACAACGACTCTGGCATCCAGATAACACAATTTCCCTCACGGATGCTGGAAAATCTCTCTGCACCAGCGTCTGCTGCGGCAGATAACCAATTTCGTTTTTTTTCAGGCCATCTCCCAGTTCAATACTGCCGCTGATCGGTGCCTGCAGATGAAGAAGTGTCTTCATCAATGTAGATTTACCGGAACCATTTTCACCTACGATGCAAAGGTAATCACCTGCATCAATAGAGAAATTCAGGTCTTCCTGAATTGCCCGGTTATCATATCCCAATGTAAGATTTTTACATGTAAGCTGTGCCATTGTTGTTCCTCTTTTCCTACTTAAGTGCTTCTTTCAGAACCTTCAGATTATCTTCCATCACAGAAAGATATGTCACTCCGTTTTTAATCTCATCCGAAGTGATCGACTGCATGGAATTAAGCTCGAGGATCTTCTGATCTTTCTTTTTTGTATTTTCAATCACGGTCTGTGCTATCCTGTCATCGGACTTCTCAATCGTCAATACCGTTTTTATTCCCAGTTCATCCAGTTTACCCGCAAGAAAAGTCACAGTCTTGAAGCTTGCTTCCGACTCTGCAGAGCATCCGGAAAAAGCTGCATAATAGTTCAGTCCATAATCATCGACCAGATAACGAAATGCAAAACGATCGGCAAAGATCAGCGTATTCTGTCTGTCTGTATCTACCGTTTCCTGATATTTCTGATCCAGTGTAGAAAGTTTTGCTTTGTAGTTCTCAGCATTTGTCTGATAGATTTCTTTATTCTCAGGATCCATCTCCTCAAGCGTTTCTGCAATCGCGTCACAGATCACAGAAGCATTTCGCATGGAAGTCCAGACATGCTCGTCATATTCCTTCTCATCCTCACCCTCATGGGCATGCTCGTCCTCATGACCATGTTCGTGTTCACTGTCCTGCATACCCTCAACTGTTTCTTCTTCCTTAATCGTATCGCCAAGGACTTCCATCAGATTAATCGTCTTCATATCTTTATTCTGAGCCGATTCCAGTGCATCCTCAATCCACTGGTCGGATTCTCCACCCACATAGATCAGGAGATCACAGCTGGATACTTTCATAATATCTTTCACTGCCGGCTGAAAACTATGAAGGTCTGTCCCATTATCCAGGAGCATCGTAAGATTCACATCCGCTTCCCTGTTCCCCAGAATATTTCTTGTCCAATCATATTCCGGAAAAATGGTTGTCACAATATTCAGTTTCCTGTCTGTTTCCTCCGTTGTTTTAGCTTCTGCTATGTGCATTCCTGAAAAAGGAACCGCAATGCTCATCACACCCAGCAGAATTGCCAGCGCACCAGTGATCCATTTTTTCATCCTTATACCTGCTTTCTTCTGTCTCAGCATTCTACTCCGTTACCTTATATTCCGCTTATTTTGCCCTGATATGTACAGTCTCTGTTTCTTTTTTGTCATCTTCCAGTCCTCTGCATTCTTCACAGATTCCATAAAAAACCGTTCTGCACGGATCCATGCGAAATCCGTGACTGTCCATCAGGTGCTGCTCCAGTTTAACCACATCCTCACAGTGAAGATGAATCAGTTTTCCACATTTTTCACATTTGCAGTGGAAACAGGACATCTTGTGGCAATGCTCCTCTGCTCCAAGATATTCAAAACAGGCACTGCTTGTCCCATCCACGTTATACTTGGCAACAAGCCTCTGTTCTACCATCTTCTCAAGATTACGATAAACTGTCGTTGTTCCGACATTAATTCCCTGCTCTTTAAAATAAGAACAGACATCAGCAACCGTCACATGTGTACCTTCTATTGTCTGAAGATAAGCCAGGATCTGTTTCATCTGCTTTGTCTGATAAGGTGCTTTCGTTCCCATAGTTCGTCCCTTCTCTATACATTCCTACCCAGTATAAAATGAAAACCGTTTTCATATTATAGCACATTCTGATAGATTGTCAATATGAAAACGGTTTTCATTTTTGATATTTTTTCTTATTTACTTATTCTTCTACTTTCATCTCGCGAACGATTTTACGAAGCTTCAGAACCATGGATGGTGCTACAGAGAGTTCATCCAGTCCCATACGTACAAACTGCTCGGTAAGAGTTGCATCTGCTCCAAGTTCTCCGCAGATACCTGCCCATTTACCACATTTATGCGCATTGTCCACAACCATCTGGATCATACGCAGGATTGCTTCATGATGTGGATTATAGAACTCATCCAGTTTTTCATTCTGGCGGTCAATTGCCAGTGTATACTGGGTCAGATCATTCGTTCCAATACTGAAGAAATCAACCATCTCTGCCAGTTTATCACTGATGATCGCTGCTGCCGGAGTCTCAATCATGATTCCCTGTTCCGGAATCTTATACTGAATCTCCTGTGCTTTCAACTCTTCTTCTACTTCTGCTACGATCTCATAAATTTTCTTTACTTCTTCTGTAGAAGTAATCATCGGATACATGATAGAAAGATTTCCATAAACGGCTGCGCGGAGAAGTGCACGAAGCTGAGTTTTGAAAATTTCCGGCTGTCTCAGACAAATACGGATTGCACGGTATCCCATAGCCGGGTTATCTTCATTACCAAGATTGAAATAATCTACCTGTTTGTCGGCTCCGATATCCAATGTACGGATAATAACCTTCTTACCTGCCATCATCTGTACTGCCTGCTTGTAAGCCTGGAACTGTTCCTCCTCAGTAGGGAAATCGTTTCTTCCAAGATACAGGAATTCACTTCTGAAAAGTCCGATTCCGCCGGCATCATTTTCCATCACATAACCAATATCGCCAACGCTTCCAATGTTTGCATAAATATTAATCTTACGTCCGTCCAGAGTAATGTTTTCTTTGCCTTTGAGTTCCTGAAGAAGCTTCAGTTTCTCAGCTTCTTCCTGTATTTTGGTTTCAGTCTGTGCTTTTGTCTCTTCATCCGGGTCAAAAGTAACCATTCCCTGGAAACCGTCTACAACCGCTGTCACTCCACTCTGAAGAGCTTCCAGATCCATTTTTACTCCGATCAGTGCCGGAATATTCATCATACGCGCAAGAATCGCTGTATGAGAATTGGTAGATCCGTGAACTGTTACAAATGCAAGGATCTTATCTTTGTCCATCTGGACTGTCTCACTTGGGCTGAGATCATCCGCTACAATTACAGATGGCTCGATTTCGCTTAAATCCACATCTCCCTGTCCACTTAAATTACGTACAAGACGTTCAGAGATATCTTTGATATCGGCAGAACGTGCTTTCATATAATCATCGTCCATGGAAGCAAACATCTCTGCGAAATTATCGCCGGTAACCGCAACCGCATACTCGGCATTGACCTGTTCTGTACGGATCATATTCTGGATTGCCTCCAGATAATCCTCATCCTCCAGCATCATCTGATGTACTTCGAAGATTGCAGCACTGGCTTCGCCAACTTCTCTGACAGCCTTGTCATACAGTTTCTGCAGCTGTTCCTGAGATGCTTTTAATGCCTCATCCACACGTTTTACTTCTGCTTCTGTATCTTCGATACGGGTACGTTTTACCTGATAATCATTTTTCTTAAGAACCACGATCGGTCCCATCGCGATTCCTTTATATACAGATTTTCCCTGAAAACACTGCATTCCTTTTCCTCCCTGAATTCAAATGTAAACTGATTCTGGTCGTTCCAGCGAATTATAAGTTATTCTCAAAGAATTCTTTTAATGCAGCAGCTGCAGCTTCTTCATCAGCGCCTTCTGCTGTTACAGTAACAGTGTCACCCTGTTTTACACCAAGAGACATAAGCATCATAAGCTGTGTGAGTTTTTTTGTTTTGCCGTCTTTTGTGATGGTGCATTCAGATTCGAATTTTTTTGCTTCTTTTACAAGAAGTCCTGCCGGTCTTGCGTGGATTCCAAGTTCGTCTTTAATTGTATACTCAAATGTTTTCATAGTTTTGTTCTCCTTTTATATTATGTTTTTGTATTTATATTTATCCTACAGTTACCTTCGACAGTGACATTTAACTTTATATCTTACTCATTGATATCCGTATCTAACATTCTTTCCAGATGCATGGCAAGATATCCGATTTCAATGTCCGGAATCGGAAGCTTCAGGCTCTTTTCCATCTGACGGCAGATTCGCTCTGCTGCCATAAATGCTTCCGGGAACTTTACGGACATATATTCATTCAGATTCATTTTTAATTTCTCACCATGGATTGCACGTGCTACCATATAGCGCACATGATTCATCAGACGATTGTATCCGAGTGACATGACGTCGATAGAATTTCCGGTTTCTTTCTCTACAAGAGAAATACATTCGCGGACTGTTCTGGCAATCTCCATTGCCTGGGAAACATTTTCATCTACGATGGCAGCATGCACATGCAGGGCGATATAGCCAATCTCATGTTCATCTATCTCCAACTGAAGTTTTTCCTTCAGAAGTTCCTGAATACAACTGGCTACTTTATATTCTTTATAAAACATAACACGGATGTCATCAGTCAGCGGGTTGCTGATCTGCTCTCCATTCTGAATGCGGCGGATCGCAAAGTCCAGATGATCTGCCATGGTAAAAAGAATTGTCCGGTCTACTTTGCCAAATTCCTGCTCCGCCTGATTCAGCACTTCGTTTGCAAACTCCAGACAAAGTGGTGAAACCGATTTGAGGATATCTTTTGCCTCTCCTCGCTCTGTCATTTCTTTCAATGAATAAACCTTTGCTTCCGCAGTGACCGGAACAGTTTGTCCCACTTTCTTGCCAAAAGCAACTCCTTTTCCCATAACCAGACATTCCTGGTTATTTTCATCCTGGATTCCCATAAAGGAATTATGATTTAAAATTTTTGCTATCCTGTACAACATCCGTATCTCTTCCCCATCCGGGTAGTTCTTACTGAAGAACCTCGATTTCGAAAAGCGGCTCTCCTGCTTTGACCTGACCCTCATTTAACAGATGGATTCTCTGGTTATCCTCCAGCTCTGTACAAAGAACCGGTGATACAATAGAAGGTGCGTTTTTGCTCAGATAATCCAGATCCAGTTTCAGCATCGGATCTCCTTTCTTCACTTCCTGCCCGCTTTCTACCAGTGCCTCAAATCCCTCACCATTCAGTTTTACAGTATCGATTCCTACATGAATCAGCAGACTGATTCCGGATTCTGTTACAAATCCAATTGCATGTTTTGTGTCAAAGACAAAGGCAACTTCTCCATCTTCCGGAGCTCGTACATATGGGTCTTCCGGTGTAACTACTGCGCCGTCTCCCATCATCTTCTGGGCAAAGGCCTCATCCGGTGCTGTAGAGAGCTCAGCCGCTACACCAGTGATCGGACTGGAGATCACAATACGGTCAACGACTTTCTGTCCGGCTTCTTCTTTCTGTTCATTTACTTCCTGTGTTTCATCAGCTTCTGCCGGTGTTTCCAGAGTATCCGGTGCTGTTTCCAGATAATCCTCAAGATTTGATTTGATAACAGTAACATTCGGTCCGTAAATAACCTGTACACCAAGACCTTTGTGTACCACACCGGATGCACCTGTTGCCTTTAACACACTATCATTTACCAGTGATGCATCCTTAACCGTACAACGAAGACGTGTTGCACAGCAATCCACATCACTGATATTTTTCTTACCACCAAGGCCTCTTGTGATTGCTTCGCTGACCGGATCAGAAGAACCAGCTTCAACGGCACCGTTCTGTGCTTCCTTGCGGGCATTTACATCAGCCTTTGTATAAAGTTTTGTTTCTACAGCATCATCTTCACGACCAGGTGTTTTGAAATCAAACTTTTTGATCATGAATTTGAAAATAAAATAATATAAAAAGAAATAAATAATACCAACCGGGATAACTCTCATCCAGCTTGTCTTTGCATTTCCCTGAAGGATACCAAACAGGAAGAAATCAAGGAATCCACCGGAGAAAGTAAGTCCTACGGCAATATTCAGCATATGTGCGATCATGTATGCGCTACCTGCCAGAACTACCTGAACAGCAAACAGTGCCGGAGCTACGAACAGGAATGAAAATTCCAGCGGCTCTGTAATTCCGGTTGCCATACATGCAAGCGCTGCAGACAGAAGAAGGCCTCCTGCCTGTTTTTTCTTCTCAGGTTTTGCACACTGATACATAGCCAGTGCAGCTCCCGGAAGACCGAAGATCATAAAAATAAATTCTCCGGAAAAATATCTTGTTGCATCAGCACTGAAATGTGCAATATTTGCAGAATCAGCTAGCTGTGCAAAGAAAATATTCTGGCCGCCCTGTACCATCTGTCCTGCAACTTCCATTGTACCACCGACAGCAGTCTGCCAGAATGGCATATAAAATACATGATGAAGACCAAATGGAATCAGTGCTCGTTTAATAAGTCCAAAAATCAGTGTTCCAACATAACCGGTTCCTGTTACAAGGCCACCCAGAGCATAGATTCCGTTCTGAACTACCGGCCATACAAAATACAGAAGAATTCCCACAAACATATAGACGATCGTGGAAATGATCGGAACGAAACGGGTACCTCCAAAGAATGACAGTGCATTCGGCAGCTGTATTCTGTAAAATTTGTTATGCAGGGCTGCTACTCCAAGTCCTACGATAATACCACCAAAAACGCCCATCTGCAGTGACTGGATACCGCAGACAGAAGTGATCGTTCCCTCAAGAACGGATTCTGCGATCTCTCCATTTGCAAGAATCTGTCCTGTAACTGTCAGCATCGCATTGATCGCTGTATTCATTACGAAAAATGCGATAACTGCTGATAAAGCTGCAACTTCTTTTCCTTCTTTGCCATACCAATTGCAACACCAACTGCAAAGATCAGTGGCAGGTTATTAAAGACTGCACTTCCTACGCTGTTCATGATCACCAGCAGGGAATGAAGCAGTGTTCCGTCACCCAGAATCTTTGTCAGACCATATGTCTCAATCGTTGTTGCATTGGTGAAAGAACTTCCGATACCAAGAAGAAGTCCGGCTACCGGAAGGATTGCGATCGGGAGCATGAAGCTTCGTCCGACACGCTGTAAAACACCAAAGATTTTGTCTTTCATCTGAAACTCTCCTTCTATATATTTGGTAGAAGTGAGTATGCATAAGTGCCTTAATCAACCGGTTTTTGTACAAAAAAAGGCACTAACATACATAAACACTTCTCGTTATGTATAGTTAATGCCTCCTGAAATCGAGTTACACACTACAACTGATGAAAATATAACACGCCAACCCAGAACTTGTCAACCCGCTATTTTATATTTTTACTGATTCTATTTTTACTGAATTACTGTCCACTCCGTTCACAGCAGCTTTACTGATACATAGCATTCAAAAACATTGGCTTAATCGCAACTACCTCATCATATTCTTCCTGCGATACTTTCACATCACTGTTCAATGCTTTGAGATCTTCCTTGACAATTTCAAGTGCCTGGCCTTTTTCTTCTGCACGTCCCTGTTCGATCACTCTCTGCATCCGTTTCAGTACCGTCGGGTGAGCATATCTGGCAGGTACCGGAAAATCCGGATAACCTTTAACGTAATCTTCCATTTGCTTTCGTGCCTGTTCATCCTGGCTCATGATTGCTTTTCGATTATTACGTGCCGTTGGCAGAACACTGAAACCGGCAAAAGTAAAAACAGCAGCGATACCAAACAAAAGAAAGTATACTGCAAAATCATTGTGTACAATAAATGAATAAATTCCTGCCGCCACTGCTACAAATCCCAGCATAGTAATTGCCATTGCCACCCAGCGATAGCTTGGGCTTGTGCACTGATAGGTCCGTCGTCTTCCCGCCGCCCGGCTCAGATTCTCACTTAACTGAGGTTTCTGGTCCAGGTAATCAATGGCCCTCTGAAGCTTTGCCACTTCTTTTTGTGACTGAGTGGTTATTTCCGGTCTGGAACGCAGCTCCCGTTCTTTCTCTGCTTTCTGCTTTTCCAGCTTCGCTTCCGCGGCCTCACTGAGCAGCCGTATCTGTGGCTGCTCAGCTGAAAGCAGTTTCAAAAGATCATCTACCTGATTTTCATATTTGAAATTGCATTGTTTCTGCTGTCCGTCATCATACTCCACAACCAGATACGGAATACTGGCAAACATTCCTTTTCCAGAAAATCCACCCTTACTCATAGCCACGCGTTTAAAGACGCGTCGGACCGCCGTAAAAGGAATATAATAGCACCTGTCTACATAAAAGCTGTTCAGGTAAATTGCTTTCTTTCCGATCCCACAGGGGCCGACCTTACGACAGGATTTTCTGTCTTCCTCAAGTTCCGGTGCCGGAAGCTGAGATGTACTAAGTGGATGTGGTTTAAAAATCATGATATCAGACCTCACTTAAAATAGTTTCAGGCAGCTGCATGTTTCTTCGCTGCGCGAAGGAAAATAACAAGAAGTACGATTGCAAAAATAATACCTATCGGATAAGCTACAGCTGTATTATAAACAACTGCGCCTTCTGCCGTTTTGGAATTGATCAGACCGCCAAGACATTCCGGTGCAAGGATGAAATATGTACTGGAAACTGCACTCATAAAAGTGGCCGGAACTGCTGTGATCCAGAAGTTTTTCTTTTCACTTACCAGATACATGGATGCTGCCCAGAGAACGATCATTGCAAGTGTCTGGTTTGTCCAGCTAAAATAACGCCAGATAACTGTATAGTCAATTGCGCCAACTGCATTACCAATACCAAGAACAGCGCCAACACCAAGAACCGGAATACAAAGTTTCAGTCTGTTAGCGTATCTTCCCTGATCAATATGGAACCAGTCAGACAGAGTAAGTCTTGCTGAACGGAAAGCCGTATCACCTGAAGTAATAGGACATACAACAACACCGATCATCGCAAGTGCAATACCAACACCACCCATTGTCTTGGAACATACATCATAGATAGCTGCTGACTGGCCACCGGAAAGAATTTCTGCAAGACCTGTATTCAGTCCGCCTGTAACTTCATAAAGAGCACATCCTGCTGCTGCCCAGATCAGAGCAATGATACCCTCAGCAACCATTGCACCATAAAATACAAAGTGACCCTGTTTCTCACTCTTCATACAACGAGCCATCAATGGTGACTGTGTAGAATGGAAACCGGAGATTGCACCACAGGCTACAGTAATAAACATAAAGCTCCAGATTGGTGTTCCTGCCGGATGCATACTGTACATATGACTCCAGATTTCAGGAATCGTAAATTCAGGGTTTGTATAGATTCCTATGATAACACCAACTGCCATAATGATCAGGCAGAGACCAAATACCGGGTAAATCTTACCGATGATCTTATCAATGGAAATAAATGTTGCAATAAAATAATAAACCAGAATAAGAATAAGCCAGAACAGTGTAGTGGTAAGAACACCTGACAGCCCGCCATTCTTACACAGTGTAACAATAAGACCTGCAGGACCTACTGCAAAAACAGTACCAACCATGATCAGGAGTACTACTGAAAATACTCGCATGATGTTCTGCATAACACCGCCGAGGTATTTACCTGTAAATTCTGCTACTGAGCTTCCGGAATTACGTTCGCTGATCATTCCAGAGAAGTAGTCATGAACACCGCCGGCAAAAATTGTACCAAACGTGATCCAGAGAAATACGATTGGTCCCCACAATGCACCCTGCATCGCACCAAAAATAGGTCCCAATCCTGCAATGTTAAGAAGCTGTACAAGGAACAGTTTCCACTGTGGCATCACTACATAATCCACTCCGTCGTTGATGCTTACCGCCGGGGTTTCACGATCATCTGGTCCAAAAGTGTTATCAACGACCTTACCATAGGTAAAGTAACCGATAATCAGAAGTGCCAGACACAAAATAAAACTGATCATTTAAATCCCTCCCTCTACTGCAATTCACAGTTGTCATATTTTTGTCAAAGTATGGCAGATCAGCTTACCATACACTCTGCTTAGCAATTATTATTATAAAACTTCTCGTTTAAAAAACAATAGTTATTGTTAAATTTGTCTATTATTCTTATAAATATACAGGAATATTGTATACAATTTTATTTGTCTATTCCATAACATCTTTGTTATTTATTTATCATATTTATAAATCAATTTTACTTATTTCCTTCTGGATCAGCAAACCTGCTGCCCTGGCCAACTGTCCGACCTCCTGTATTCTGGTATATTCTTTTCCATAAATTATTTCTGCCTTCAATGCGCCTGCATCCGTTCCCATAAATACAGCAGAAACACAGATGCCTTTTCGTTGCAATGCCCGCACTTCAGCCGCTGTATCATTAACAGCTGCCTCATCTCCATAGTCCTTTCCAAATGGAAACTGTTCTGAAGACTGTATACGAAAACTGTCATTTGGTTCCGCATCCGTCAGTAAAATAAGCAGATGACGGTCAGCTGATTCACTATGGGATCTCAGAAGTTCATTCATCTCCCGCATGACAAGTCCGTCACGATTCCAGCCAGTTGCAAAGTATCGAAAAACGTCATCACTTTTTTTCTCCTCAAATGCCTTCAGAATCCGAAGCACTGTATATCCGCGTACACTGCAGAATTCCGAAACTCTGACCGGAATATGACATGCCTGAAGACTTTCTGAAAGAATCACTCCCTGCGCAGCGATCATTTCCTGATACTGTAATCTTGACGCAGACGCATCCAAAAGAAGATCCACCGTAAACAGTGGCTTTTTCTCTTCATAATTAGCATGAAAGACCCGATTATCCATGACATATTCCGATCTCCACACTCTCGCAGGATCCAGGCGTCCAGATCTGCCAGGCAGTATATCCGGCTGCTGATGAACCATCATACAATTTCTTATCTGTGACGAAAGCTGTGCGATAATACTCTGATACAGTTTTTGATTTTTATAATAATATATTCTGTTTCTTTCCATCTGAAGCTGTGCCTGATTTCTTAGATAACGGTTTTCTGCTGATATTTTCTCTTTTGAAATATATTTTCCATCCGTAAACCATACGTGGCAGCCTGCGTGATTTCCTTTACAGAGTTCTTTCTCGGTCCTTGCCAGTTCCTGTTTTGAATACAGTGACCTTCCAAAGCAGTTTTCTATATATGCATGATCGGTTTCTTCTTTTTTTAAGATCATATGACTGCTGCTTTTATTCTGCATGATTCCATTCTGGCTGCTGTCAGCCTGTGAAGAACGCATTACCACAACCCGGTCTGTCTTTACCAGTTGAGCCGGCATGATTCGAGTCAGCAGCCTGGCCGCTGTTCCAGTAAAATGGAGCATTAATGGTTTTCTGATATGCTTTTTCCCATCAAATAAATAAAAAGTTTTGTAAATACTTACCAGTTTCTCTATAATTTCTTCCTGTGACACTTTATTTTCCGGAGTCAGAGCCAAAAGCAATTTTTTCTCAAATGGCGTCATCACTGGAAGTTTTCTGCCTGATACTCTGCTCCACCTGGCAGACTGCAGGGTATATACCAATTGATTTTTGCTCATCCATTCCTGCCGTGACAGCTTATACTCTCCTGCAAAAAAAGCTTCTGCGTAATCCATCCGCACATCTTCCAGTGCCGGTCTAATCGGAATTTCAAGCTTGTACACGATCGGTTCTATATAAAGCCAGGCCAGATCATCCAGCATCTGCTGCCGGCTATCTCCCTGCCATCGCACAAAAAGTTCTGTAAGTGTCTTTTCGCCAAAATATTTATATGCAAGTCCTATGACCAGATTCATATAAAAATCCGGCCTGTTTTCCTGACTGTGTATTGCCAGAAACATTGGTTCAAAATCATAATGACCAGCAGCACCCCAAATCTGATTGGCGGCCCGTCTCTGTACTTCTGTATAAGATCCGGTCATCCATCAAACACCTCCGAAGCTTTGAGTTTCATGGAAATCCTGGCATTCATCACATCGCTGAGCAGAGCCTGCTCATAACTGTCAAATATTTTATTTGTCACGCCAAGATCAAGAGCATCTCTGACTGGAATTCCTTTGTGCATCAGGCTGATTGCATCCAAGAGTCCACGAAGATCCATTGCTTTTGAAGTCAGTTCTCCACTTTCACATTTTTTCTGGATATCCATAAAAAGTAATCCAAACTGCTTATTATATTTAGAAGAAAGATCTGGAAACTGTTCTCTTAAAAGCCTCTGCAGATCTTCCAGTGTAAGTGCAGGCATACGGATCACTACAAATCTTGACGCAAGTGCTTCATTCAATTCTCGTGTTCCTGCATAGTTATAGTTCATCGTTGCAATAAAGCGAGTATCGTCTGCCAGAGTTATTCTTTCATATCCGGGAACGTCTATAACCCGCCTGAAATCCAATGCAGAATGCAAAACTGCAAGTGCTTCATTTCTTGCCATATTGATCTCATCGAATATACCAAAGCCTCCATTGCACGCACAGCTGTATACTGGTCCTGGTCTGAATTCAACCTTCCCGTTTCTGAAAGTATCCGTGCCGATAAGCGAAGACGCATCCATATTGACATGAAATGAGATATCCCAGGCAGGACGGCCGAAAACTGCTGCCAGATTTTCCGCAAGTACATTTTTCCCCGTGGCTTTTTCACCTGAAAGCAATAGATTCTTTCCACACAAAAGTGCTGCCAGGGCTTCCTCCCACACTTTTTTGCCATAATAATAAAAATGAGGTACAGGAATCCTTCCATTCAGCTCCTCCTTCACCGGATGAGCCGCAGAAAACTCCTGTACCTCCTGAATCAGCTTCGGACTGATTCCTTCCTCTTTTAAAAAATCCATTATTTCTTTCATCTTTAACGCCTCACATTCATGTGTAAAAAAAAACTGAAATGTCAATCCACACAAGGCGGTCATGACATTTCAGCTATATTAGTTCAAAAACTCAAATGGATCCTCATCCTTTAAAAAATGCATCAGCATATAGGCACACATAATTGCCACACGTTCTTCTTTGAGGATTCGTTTTACTTCGGTACGGTCAGCGAGTACGATTTCAATTTCCTCACTGTCTTCCTGTGCTGCCTTACTGATCTCACCGCTGGCATAGCCGTATACAGTTGCACAGGATTCATCTGTCATACCTACTGTTGTAAAATACGGCTTTTCGAATGCAGGATCTACTTTCAAAGGTTCCAGTTTAAGACCAGTTTCTTCATACATCTCACGGACTGCACCTTCATGGAAATCTTCGCCTGGCTCAACCAGACCTGCCGGAAATTCATAAATGTAATCGCCCAATGTGTAACGATACTGGCGTACCAGAACAACCTTGTCCTTCTTTTGTCCATAGATACTATAAATGATCACACCATCCGGATCATTACGTCCGGTCTTCAGTTTCAGCGCCGGAACATCCTTTGCTCTGGATGCCACGTAATAAGACACCGGGGTATTGTGAACACTTGTAGCATCCACATGATACAGATTGACAAAACGGTTATCTGTCATTTTTTCTACATTATGAATCTTTCCCATGGGTTTCCTCTTTTCTGCACACTCTGTCTGCTGTGCCTGAATCAGTCTCCCTTAAGGATAACACGAATTCTTTTATAAATAAAGAATACGATTACAGAAATCAGAATATATTTAAATAAGTTAAATGGAACGATGATCAATGCTACAAAACCAAGAAGGCTGTTTACAGAAGGATGTACTGCTGATCCCATTTCAATAAATGCTTCGATCGGCATACCAAATGCTTTGCCATATGCCGGAAGCAGTACAAATGCATTCATAAGGCAGGCTGCTGCTGTTGTCAGTACTGTACCTGCTGCCATTCCAATAACGGCATGTTTGCGACTCTTGTTATGATGCAGTCTGTAGATGATTCCTGCCGGTACAACAAATGTACATCCAAAGAGGAAGTTTGCAAAATCACCAACACCTGCTGTCATAGTTCCCATTGTTACAAGATGCACCAGAACTTTTACCACTTCGATCAGGATACCTGCGATCGGTCCCATTGCGAAGGCTCCTACCAGTACCGGAATCTCAGAGAAATCCAGCTGATAGAAGGATGGTGCCAGGAATGGGAGCGGGAATTCAAAATTCATTAATATTCCGGCGAGGGCTCCAAGCATTGCGATCTGTGTGATCGTTCTTGTACGACTCCTCTCCATTACGTTTCCACTTTTTAAAACCTGTTCACTCATACTTATCTCTCCTTTTTGAATTGTTCTTTTTTTCTAAAAGAAAATTCTACGCTATGCTGCAGATAAGTTTAGTGGGGAGATTAGTTTCTGCTGCATAAAAAAATCCCGGGAATAATCTTCCCGGGGTACTGAGCACGTATGAATTATTCGTGTTCTTCTCTCATCCAGACTTTACTGTCGGTTCCGGAATTCTGACTTGTGCCAGTCACCGGATCAGCCGCCTTACGCGGGTCGCGGACTTTACCGCCGGTAGGGAATTCCAACTGCGTCGGTCACCCTGCCCCGAAGAATTTTCTTTTATATTTCTGTATTATATAACTAACTTTATAAGAATGCAATATAAAATTAGAAGAAAAATGATGGTATATGACGGAAGGGGCTAGCTTGTTTATTAAACATATCGGATACTGAAACGGCTTCATCGTCCAGAAATACTAAGGTTACATCCTGTCTGCTAAAAACATGAAGAAAAAGCACATAACTCACCTACCGGCTCAAACAATGTGCTTTTTCTTCATAACGCATCCAGTATATACCCAAGTATTTCTAAGGCCTCTTGCAGATGTTTCTATATCCGATATGTTTATATCCAGTTTCTCCCCTTCCTGTGTATTTCCAATATCTTCTATTTTATATTGCCATGGGTGCCCCACAGGCTCGCGCTCCGCGCTGATATCTGGTCACTGGCGCCAGTGGCATCAGCCACTACTCCAAAATAAAGTACGGTGAGAGCAAGGATAATATAAAAACCAGGCAAAATTTTCGCAAATGTTTCTCTGGTACGTTCTCGCCTGAAGAACTTCGTGAAGGTTCCTGGTTGTACAGGTTTTTGCGTTGATACAGAAAATGCTGCTGTTTGAGCATCTTTGATGCGAGTTCAGCATTTTCTGTATTGTTCTTAGCAAAGTTCTGTACACCTTGGTACCTTAGAAGTTCTGAATTGAGACGTATCCAGAGGAACATTTATCGAAAATCCCATCTGGTTCATTTAATTATCCCATAATCACCGGGAATCCTTTATTATCTCTCCTCACGGAAATACGGTAATCCAAGTCCCGCCGGCGGCTGGTGCTCCTTCTTCTTTCGGAAGCTTGTAAACACCAGTACAATAATCGTTACCACATACGGCAGTGCCTTAAACACCTCCTGCATACTTCGTCCCAGTCCCGGGATATACAGATACAGGATATAAAGTGCTCCGAAAAGGAACGCTCCCCAGATTGCATTCAGTGGTTTCCACAGTGCGAAGATTACCAGTGCAACTGCAAGCCATCCACGGTCACCAAATCCATTGTCTGTCCAGGTTCCGCCGGAATATTCCATTACGAAATAGAGTCCGCCAAGTCCGGCAAGCCCTGCTCCGATACAGGTAGACAGATATTTGTATTTGATAACATTGATACCTGCTGCATCTGCTGTTCCAGGATTCTCGCCAATTGCACGAAGATTCAAGCCTGCTCTTGTTTTAAATAAGAAGAAAGACAAAACCACCGCTACGATCACACAGAGATATGTCATAAATCCATAATTGAACAAAATCGGTCCGATTACCGGAATCTTAGATAATCCCGGGATTTTGGCTGTGTAAGCACTTCCTGTTACTTTTACAGAAATCTGTCCGACACCACCGGCAAGTTTGGAAATAGAACCACCAAAGAAGTTACCAAAACCTGTACCAAAGATTGTAAGAGCAAGACCGGTTACGTTCTGATTTACACGAAGAGTAATGGTCAGGATACTGTAGATCAGGCCACCGATCATTGCACATGCAAAGGCACATACAAACGATATCAGGACACCTATAAATGCATTCGGATTCGGGTTATCTTTTTCATAAAGAAAAGCTCCCATCAGGCCGGCAATACCGCCCATATACATAATTCCCGGAATACCAAGATTCAGGTTTCCGGATTTCTCCGTCATAATTTCACCAAGCGCACCATAAAGAATACAGATGCCCTGGACAATTGCTTTTTGAATAAAGATGGTCAGTACACTCATTGCATCTACCTCCTATTTTTTTGTACGCTTTACTCTGTAGTTGATAAAGAATTCTGCCCCGATCAGGAAAAACAGAATAATGCCGAGAATAACATCGGATGCATTTTCATTCAATCCATACTGAGTCGCAATCTGAACAGCACCCTGATTCATAAATACAATACCAAAAGATACAGCCACCATAATAAAAGTATTGAATTTGGAAAGCCATGCAACGATGATTGCTGTAAATCCACGTCCTCCTGCTGTTGCAGTAGAGATTGTATGGCTTGCACCACTTACAATAACAAATCCTGCGATACCACAGATTGCACCAGAGATTGCCATGGTACGGATAATAACTTTCTTTACATGGATACCGGCATATTTTGCAGTATTTTCACTCTCACCAACTACAGCGATCTCATAACCCTGTTTGCAGTATTTCAGATAAATGAACATCCCAACAGTCAGGATCAGAACGATCAGAACATTCCAGCCGTATTTCTGTCCAAACAGTTCCGGCAGCCAGCCTGCCTGTGTTGCCTGATTAATGATACCAACAGTATTGGAACCTTTTGGATTTTCCCAGAAAACGATACAATATGTAACCACCTGCATGGCAACATAATTCAGCATCAGAGTAAAAAGTGTTTCATTTGTATTCCAGTATGCTTTGAATACCGCCGGGATCATACCCCATATCATGCCGCCAAGTGCACTTGCAATAAACATAACAATAAGTAAGATCACCGGTGACATTTTATCACCTGCATAGATCATCACCGCTGCGGAGCAGGCTCCACCAATCAGGATCTGGCCTTCTGCACCGATATTCCAGAATTTCATTTTGAATGCCGGAGCAAGTCCGATTGCAATACACAGAAGAACCATCGTATCACGTATTGTCTGCCAGATACGACGTTCCGATCCCATTGCTCCATCCCAGATTGCTTTATATACATCTACCGGATTCATCTTGACAAGTGCGACGATTACAGCACCGCACACGATCAGTGCAAGGATCAGCGCAATAAATCGAATCAGCAGTCTTTCCTGCCATCCGGCTTTGTTTCTTCTTTTACTTACCTGTAAGAAAGGTTCTTTATTCATTGACAACCCCTCCTTTTTCATGTTTCGTCATAAGAAGACCGATTCCTTCTTTGGTTGCAGTTCTGCCATCAACCACTCCGCTGATTTTTCCTCCACACAGTACCGCGATGCGGTCACAGAGTTCAAGTACTACATCAAGATCTTCAATTACGCAGACAACTGCTACGCCTTTTTTCTTCTGCTCATTCAGAAGCTGATAAATAACATGAGAGGTATTGATATCCACACCTCGAGTCGGAAATGCTACAAGAAGAACTTTTGGATTCTGTGCGATTTCTCTTCCTACCAGAACTTTCTGCACATTACCACCTGACATCTGGCGAACCGGTGCAGAAATACTTGGTGTCATAACTTCCAGCTGATCTTTGATCTTCTCTGCAAGTGCTCTAGGTCCCTTACGATCCAGGAAAGGTCCCTTTCCATTACGATAGCTTCGGATCATCATATTGTCCGTCATATCCATATCACCGACAAGCCCCATACCAATACGATCCTCTGGAACAAAAGCAAGGCTGATTCCCGCTTCGTTAATGGAAATTGAATCCATTCCGGAAAGTTCCATTTCGCCTCCGTTATCATCCAACAGACGTATGGAACCACTTTCTACATTCTGCAGTCCTGCAATCGCCTCAAGAAGTTCTTTCTGTCCACTTCCTGAAATGCCGGCAATTCCAAGAATCTCCCCTGTATTGACTGTCAGATCCACATCATCCAGTGTCTTGACATTTTCTTTGTCCTTACAGTTGATTCCCTCAATGATCAGACGCGGTTTTACATTTTCAGGTTTCGGACGTTCGATGTTCAGATCTACTTTGGCTCCAACCATCATTTCTGAAAGACTCTGCACATTGGCCTGTGCTGTCTCTACCGTGTCAATATACTGACCCTTTCGAAGAATTGCAACGCGGTCAGACAAAGCAAGAACCTCCTGCAATTTATGGGTAATGATAATGATCGAACATCCATCGTCACGCATGTTTCGAAGAATATCGAACAGCCTGTCGGCTTCCTGTGGCGTCAACACTGCTGTCGGCTCATCCAGGATCAGGATCCTTGCTCCACGATACAGCATCTTCACAATTTCAACTGTCTGTTTTTCAGAAACGGACATTTCGTAGATTTTTTTGGAAAGGTCCAGATCAAAACCATATTTATTGACCAGTTTCTGAATATCTTCGGTTATTTTTTTCATATTGAGTCTGGCCTTACCAGGCAGGCCCAATACAATATTTTCTGCTGCCGTAAGTACATCTACCAGTTTGAAATGCTGATGTACCATACCTATTCCTAATTCATAGGAGTCTTTTGGCGAACGGATTTTTACTTCCTTCCCATTTACAAAAATATGACCTTCATCTGGATAATAAATTCCATAGATCATATTCATCAGAGTCGTTTTACCGCTTCCATTCTCACCTAAAATTGCGAGAATCTCTGATTTCCTCAGTGTAAGATTTACATGGTCATTCGCCTGAACTGATCCAAATCGCTTGGAAATATCTCTAAGCTCAAGTGCATAAGTTTCTTCCACTATCGTTCCCTCCTTTTATCTGATATATTGTCATATCTGCAAAAGAAACCTCCGCCCTGAAGACTTCCTTTGCACGTATAACAAGAAAAAAAGCAGAGCTGCTGACCCAGCAGCTCCGCCTGTTTCAGATCTTATTCTGTGATAGATGTGATTCCATCGATAGCTACATCAAATGCCGGTGCAGAACCATATTCTGATTCATGGAAATATCCGTCAGAAACATATTCTGTATCACTGCCATCTTTCTTATAAGTAGTAAGTTCTTTGCCATCTACTGTAAATGTAGAAGTATCGAATACATGAAGGGATCCGTCTGCAAGTGCATCTTCCACTTCTTTTACTTTTTCGTCTGTTCCTTCTGCTACAACTTTCTCATTGAGAGGTGTGATCTTGTCAGCGCCGTCGGAGAAGCCTTTGCACCAGTCAGTATCAATTGCTGTTCCATCAAGCATGCACTGTACTGCATATGTGTAATATACACCCCAGTCCATAGATGCAGAAGTAAGAGCTGTATTCGGTGCAACAGATGTCATATCAATATTGTATCCAACGCAAGGAACGCCTGCTGCTTCACATGCTGTCGGAGCACCTGTTGTATCTGCGTGCTGGCTGATCAGAACACATCCATCAGAAATCAGCGCATCTGCACATTCTTTTTCAAGGTCGAAGCTTGCCCAGCTGTTTGTATATTTTACTTCCATAGTTACGGACGGGCATACACTCTTTGCGCCAAGGTAGAAAGAAGTATATCCGGAAATAACCTCTGCGTACGGGAATGCACCAACATAACCCATCTTGCAGCTATCTTCTGTAATAGTTCCATCTTCGATCATCTGATTCAGTTTAAGGCCAGCTACTACACCGGACACATAACGAGCTTCATAAATGTTTGTGAAGTAGTTGTGCATATTGGAAAGTCCGCTTGATGCTGCCTGAGTTCCAGTTGCATGACAGAACTGCACATCCGGATATTCCCCTGCTGCTTCAAGGATATAAGTCTCATGTCCGAAGCTGTTTGCAAAAATGATCTGGCAGCCCTGATCTGCAAGGTCTGCTGCTGCATCGTAGCATCCCTCATCTTCACCGATCAGAGTTTTTTCAATAACCTGTGAATCGTCAAGGCCAAGTGCCTCCTGCATTTCATCGATACCAGCCATATGAGCTGCTGTGTAACCTTCGTTCTCATCGCCGATGTAAATTGCACCAATCTTGAGGTCTTCCTTTGCAATACCTTTGCCACTTTCGCTGTCGTCACTTGCGTATACAGGTGCAGTCATAGTAACTGCCATAGCTGCTGCAAGTCCAATTGCCAATGCTTTTTTCATTCTTCTTTCCTCCGTTTTCTGTGCTCTTACTCCTGTTGCGGAACAAAAGAGGCACAACTTTCTCAGTTACGCCTCTTTGCAAGTACTTTTACTATACATGGCACTTTTTAAATTGTCAATAAATTTGCAAAAAACGTACTATTTATTTGATAACCTAATTTTTTTGTATATTTAATTAGGAAATAATAATTTTCTTTGACTTTTTCACGTTAAAGCGTTATACTTTAGAAAGTTAATTTGATTCGAACATGAATCAGTAAAATCAGGAGGTTTAAAAATATGAAAAAGCAGATTTTAGCAGGCATTCTGTCTGCAACAATGGTAGTTGGCATGGGTGGTGTCAGCGTATTTGCAGCAGATAAAGCAGATGATAAAACATACAACATCGGTATCTGCCAGCTCGTACAGCACGAAGCACTGGACGCTGCAACACAGGGATTCAAAGATGCGATCACAGAAGAACTTGGCGATAAAGTAACTTTCGATGAGCAGAACGCTCAGGGTGATTCCAATACATGTTCTACAATCATCACCGACTTTGTTTCTAAAAACGTTGATCTGATTCTTGCAAACGCTACACCTGCACTTCAGGCAGCATCAGCAGGAACATCTGATATCCCGATTCTTGGTACAGCTGTTACAGAATACGGTGTAGCACTTGATCTGGATGATTTCGATGGAACTGTTGGCGGAAACATCTCCGGTACATCAGACCTTGCTCCGCTTGAAGATCAGGCTGCAATGCTCAACGAACTGTTCCCAGATGCAAAAAATGTTGGTCTTATCTACTGTTCAGCAGAAGCCAATTCCCAGTATCAGGTTGATACAGTAAAAGCAGCTCTTGAGAAATTAGGTTACACATGTACTTACTATGCATTCTCAGACTCCAACGACCTCTCTTCTGTTGCTACAACAGCAGCTACTGAGAGTGATGTGATCTATGTTCCGACTGATAATACTGTTGCATCTAATACAGAGATCATCAACAACATCTGTCTTCCGGAAAAAGTTCCGGTAATCGCAGGTGAAGAAGGTATCTGTGAAGGATGCGGTGTTGCCACACTTTCCATCAACTACTATGACCTCGGTGTTGCTACCGGTAAAATGGCTCTCAAAGTTCTTGTAGATGGTGAAGATATTTCCAAAATGCCAATTGAATATGCTCCACAGTTCACAAAAGAATACAACCCGGAAATCTGTGAAGAACTCGGTATTGAAGTTCCGGATGATTATGTAGCAATCGGTGCAGACGAAGAAGAAGCTTCTGATGATGATGCAGCAAAAGACGAGACATCTGAAGAGGAAACAACCGAAGAGGCTGAATAATTTTCGAAGATAATCAAACATTACAAATTTATACAGGCAGCGGGAAAGGAATTATCCTTTCTCGCTTTCTGTGCTATCAGGAGGAACTGAAAAATGAATATTCTTACTTTAATCAATGCACTTCCAGGCGCTGCTGCGCAGGGTCTGATCTGGGGAATCATGGCAATTGGTGTTTATCTCACCTTCCGTATCCTCGATGTAGCCGACCTTACTGTTGACGGCACCATGTGTACTGGCGGTGCTGTCTGCGTTATGATGCTGATGAGCGGTCACAGTGTGTGGGTTTCTATGCTTGCTGCTACCGGAGCCGGAATGCTTGCCGGTCTCGCTACAGGTATCTTCCACACATTCATGGGAATCCCTGCGATCCTCGCTGGAATCCTGACTCAGCTTGGTCTTTACTCTGCCAACCTTAAGATCATGGGAAAAGCAAACCAGGCAGTAAACGGAAACAAATTTGATCTGCTTGTTTCCCTCCGTAATGTAAAAAATGTTCCATTTTATCAGAATACAATTTTCATCGTTGCAATCTTTATCGTTGTTCTGATTGCAATCCTTTACTGGTTCTTCGGTACAGAACTTGGATGCTCCCTCCGCGCTACCGGATGTAATCCGAATATGTCCCGTGCACAGGGAATCAATACGGATGTATGTAAAGTTCTTGGTCTTATGATCTCCAACGGACTGGTTGCGCTTTCCAGTGCTCTCCTTGCACAGTATCAGGGATTTGCTGATGTCAACATGGGACGTGGTGCTATCGTTATCGGTCTTGCTGCAGTTATCATCGGTGAAGCAATCTTTGGAAAGATCTTCCATAACTTTGCGCTTCGTCTTCTCAGCGTTGCTTTTGGTTCTATCCTCTACTATCTGGTACTCCAGACAGTTATCTGGATGGGTATTGATACAGACCTTCTGAAGATGCTGTCCGCACTTGTAGTTGCAGTCTTCCTTGCTGTTCCATACTGGAAAGCAAAGTATTTTTCTAAACCAGTAAAACGTGGAGGTAACAAATAATGCTAGAACTTAAGAATATATATAAAACCTTTAATCCTGGAACCATTAATGAGAAAGTGGCTCTGAATGGTCTGAACCTTACACTGAACGAGGGAGATTTCGTCACTGTTATCGGCGGTAATGGTGCCGGTAAATCCACGATGCTGAACGCTGTTGCAGGTACCTGGATGGTCGATGAAGGCCAGATCATTATTGACGGAATCGACGTTACCAAATTATCCGAGCACAAAAGAGCAGCTTACCTGGGACGCGTATTCCAGGATCCTATGACAGGAACAGCTGCCACAATGGGAATTGAAGAAAACCTTGCCCTTGCAAAACGCCGCGGAAAAACACGTTTTCTTAAACCCGGAATCACAAAGAAAGAACGCGAAGAATATAAAGAACTTCTGAAGATTCTTGGCCTTGGACTGGAAGATCGCCTTACTTCCAAAGTCGGACTTCTCTCCGGTGGACAGCGCCAGGCACTTACTCTGCTGATGGCAACCCTCCAGAAACCAAAGCTTCTGCTCCTCGATGAGCATACCGCAGCCCTTGACCCGAAAACAGCAGCCAAGGTCCTTGAGATCACTGAGATGATCGTAAACCGCGATCATCTGACAACAATGATGATCACTCATAACATGCAGGACGCTATTACACACGGAAACCGCCTGATCATGATGATGGAAGGAAAGATCATCCTGGATATTCAGGGGGAAGAAAAGAAGAAGCTTACGGTAAGAAATCTGCTGGATCAGTTTGAGAAAGCCAGCGGACAGGAGTTCTCCAATGATTCTGCTCTGCTGAGCTGAGATGGGGATTGTGTAAAAGATATGGTTCGTTATTTACGCAACTAAGTAAAGATATATAATTTTCTCTCACGCAAATATTAAAGATATGGTTCATCAACGGGCTTCGGAGTCAGGAAGCTCTAAAGAGATAACCTGTCTGTTAGAATCATTCATAAAAATCACAAACTCGCTAGCGCTCAGACAGTGTGATTTTTATGAATAACACAGCCAGAACATCTCTAAGAGCTACCAAGCCTCCTGCAGAAAGTTGATGAACCATATCTTTTTATTTGCTGTAACTCGAAATATTAATTTTATATTCAGCACACAAATTGTACTCATACCGCAGTAAAAAGCAACGCAAATTCTTTCATAATTTCTATAATATTCTTTAGTTTACTTCAAATCCTAAATATATTCTTTTTACATTCTTCTCCCCCATCTCGCTCAGCTGCCTCCTTCCCGGAGGGATCCCGACCACACGCCGCAGAAGGCTATAGCAAGGAGCAGGAAATCGACAGCATGGCTTTGATAGGCATAATCCGGTTATTTTCCCCGCACGACACTATAAATAGCGCTGTCCAGGTCAAGGGGGCTTTTATAAAGCTTGCGAAAACGTAAAAACGGGCTGCAGATGGGATGAATATAGGCGTAAGTACCGGTATGTTGAACGGGCAGGTATAATGTGCATGAATTCCAGAAACCTCTGCAATCGTCCGTAGAAATACTTGAATATACCCAGTCTGTGTTATGAAGCATAAAGTGCATTGTCTGAGCCGTCAGGCGAGTTATGCACTTTTGATTCATGTTTTTAACAGACGGGGGATATTCTTAGTATTTCTGGGCGATGAAGCCGTTTCAGGGATTCATGCACATTCATCCTGCACACACATCCTTCTCTTACGCATCATTCATCCTATCTGCAAGCCCGTCATATATTTTTTCCCTGCTTTATTTGATCCCCTTCATGGACAAGCTGATTCGCTTCTTCTTCAAATCCACTCCAATCACTCGTACATCTACAACATCCCCAACAGACACTGCCTCCAGTGGATGTTTGATATATCTCTCGGTCATCTCAGAGATATGCACAAGTCCATCCTGATGTACACCGATATCGACAAATGCCCCAAAGTCAATTACATTACGTACGGTTCCTTTAAGGATCATGCCTTCTTTCAGGTCCTTCATATCAAGTACATCTGTTCTCAGTACCGGCTTCGGCATCTCATCACGAGGATCTCGTGCCGGTTTTTCCAGTTCTTTGACAATATCACGAAGTGTCGGTTCACCAACTCCAAGCTCTTCTGCCAGTTTTTTGTAATTCTTAATCTGTCTGGAAATACCACTCAGTTTGCCGGCTGTGATATCTTCTGGTTTGTATCCCAGTTTTTCCAGAACCTTCTGCGCAGCTTCATAGCTTTCCGGATGAACACTTGTCGCATCCAGTGGATTCTTTCCGCCTGTGATACGTGCAAAACCTGCACACTGTTCAAATGCTTTCGGTCCGAGTTTTGCAACTTTGAGAAGCTCACGACGACTTTCAAATCTTCCGTTCTCTTCACGATAAGCCACGATGTTCTTCGCAATCACTTTACTGATACCTGAAATATATTCCAGAAGGGATGCAGATGCTGTATTCAGATCCACCCCAACTTTATTTACACAATCCTCTACGACTCCACTCAGAGCCTCTCCGAGCTTCTTCTGATTCATATCATGTTGATACTGCCCTACACCGATAGACTGTGGAGTGATCTTGACCAGCTCTGCCAGCGGATCCTGCAGACGTCTTGCGATAGAAGCCGCACTTCTCTGTCCGACATCAAAATTCGGAAATTCCTCAGTCGCCAGTTTACTTGCGGAATATACAGAAGCTCCTGCCTCATTTGTGATCACATACTGTACCTTCTCTGGAATTTCTTTCAGAAGTTCTACAATAATCTGCTCAGATTCTCTGGATGCTGTTCCATTGCCCAGAGAGATCAGAGAAACATTATACTTTTTGATCAGCTTCTTAAGTGTTTCTTTTGCAGCGCGGATCTTTGCATCATTTGTCGGCGCTGTCGGATAAATAACAGTTGTATCAAGGACCTTTCCTGTCTCATCTACAACAGCCAGTTTACAGCCTGTACGGAAAGCCGGGTCCCATCCAAGAACTACTTTACCAACGATTGGAGGCTGCATCAGAAGCTGCTCCAGATTCTTTCCAAATACATGGATTGCCCCGTCTTCGGCCTTTTCTGTCAGATCACTTCGGATCTCACGCTCAATCGCAGGTGCGATCAGACGTTTGTAACTGTCTTCCACTACTTCGCGAAGAATCGGTTTTGTAATTGGATTTTCTTTTGTAATGACCTGTTTCTGAAGCCATCCCATTGCTTCTTCTTCCGGTGCATTGACTTTAACCGTAAGGATTTTTTCTTTCTCACCACGATTCAGGGCAAGCACACGATGTCCCGCAAGCTTTTTGATCGGCTCTTCAAATTCATAATACATTTCATAAACAGAAGATTCTTCCGGTTTCTTCGCTGTAGAAGCAACAGAACCTCTGTCCATAGTCAGTTTACGAAGATAAATACGATAATCTGCCTCATCAGAAATGTGCTCTGCAATAATATCTTTGGCTCCATTGATCGCATCTGCTACGCTTTCCACACCTTTGTCTTCTGAGACAAAATCCTGTGCTTCTTCTTCAATCGGCTTGTCTGTCATCTGAAGCATAATGATATTTGCCAGCGGTTCCAGTCCTTTTTCCTTCGCAATGATCGCACGGGTACGACGTTTCGGTCGGAATGGACGATAAAGATCCTCTACTACGACCAGCGTCTGTGCATCAAGGATCTGTTTCTTCAACTCTGCCGTCAGTTTTCCCTGCTCTTCAATACTTCCAAGTACCTGATTCTTTTTTTCTTCCAGATTACGAAGATAGGTCAGTCTTTCATGAAGAGTACGAAGCTGTTCATCATTTAAAGAACCCGTTGCTTCTTTACGGTATCGGGAAATAAACGGGATAGTACAGCCTTCGTCAATTAATTTGACTGCAGCTTCTACCTGCCATTTTTCCACATTAAGTTCTTTGGTTATCACCTGAATAATATCCATTATAGTCTCCTTTTTCATGCATGATAATCATTGTATCTTTTATATTTTGTTTTCTGTTCTATGCTTCTGAATTATAATCATCACCGGTTCGGTCAGATATCTCCTGGATTCCCGTATGCTGCCGGTCAGTTCTCTGCTGATCGAGTTCTCCTGTTACATACATATAAAATGCAGTTTCTGTAAACTGCATATACGGCATCAGCCACAGCAGCCCAATATAAAGAGTAAACAGTGATAAAAACAGCAGTGGGACAAAACTAAGTTCCAACATAAGATACTGCCAGATATGTCCCTTCATGGCATGTGTACTTGCTTTCAGAGCCTCTATACCGCCCATTTCCGGATCATCAGCCAGAAAATAGAATGTCAGTGCAAATGGCACTGTAAAAATCACACTCAATACCATTGCAAGAAGCCACGCTCCCAAAAGAAGCTGATACCAGTGAATCATGCTTTCCACAGTCTCTCCCGGATTTACCATATAAGTCACATAATAGAATGGAATCTGCACCACTGTGTCGATCAACGCTACGACCAGTCCGGCAACCAGTACTCTGTCCGGCTGGTTATGAAACATATACAGCAGATCACTCAGGCTGTAATCCCTGCCTCTGCAGATATTCAGCTGCATATAGCTGTATCCGGTACTGAAGATCATTCCTATCAGAGATACAATAAACACAAAAATTTCGCTTAATACCAATGCAAATACGGAATCTCCCGGAAACAGCTGTACAGCAAAAATATTTCCGATAAAATTAACAGCTACAACGGCCAGCATTGCAGCAATTGCAATTCCCCAGTTTCCTTTCAGATTACTCTTTGCATAGGATTTCCAGTACTTTCTCTGTCCAGTCATTTTTTCTCCTATCTGCCTTTTTTCAGGCATCAGACAAAAATTCCACCTTCGCAAAACCGAAGATGGAATTTACATATTTTGAATTTTACTGTTCCTTACTTCTGCAATGATCCCGACATCCTGTATCAGTCTGCAAGATTAAATGCATCATGTACTGCATTCATGGCTCTCACACCATCTTTTTCATTGATCAGAACAGTTACTCGAATCTCAGAAGTTGAGATCATATTAATGTTTACACCCTCATTATAAAGGCTTTCAAACATTTTTGCAGCAACACCAGGGTTGCTCATCATTCCTGCACCAACAATAGAAAGTTTTGCAATATTTCTCTCTGAATGCAGTTCCTGATAGCCAAGTCTGGCTTTATTTTCTTCAAGAGTCGCAATTGCATCATCCAGATCTTTGCCATCTACCGTAAAGGAAATATCCTTTGTACCTGCACGTCCGATAGACTGCAGAATAACATCAACATTAATATGTTTTTTAGCAAGAACATCAAATAATTTAAACGCCATACCCGGTACATCTTTCAGACCGATAACGGCAATCCTTACTGCCTCTGTATCAAGCGCAACACCGCTGATCAGCATTCTTTCCACTGTAACTTCCTCCTTTACGACAGTTCCCTCACTGTTATTCAGACTGGAACGTACCACAAGCGGTACTCCATATTTCTTCGCCATCTCTACAGAACGGTTATGAAGTACTCCTGCCCCAAGCGTTGCAAGATCCAGCATCTCATCATACGTAATTTCTTTCAGCTTACGTGCTTTCGGAACCTTACGTGGATCTGCTGTATAAACTCCGTCTACATCTGTATAGATTTCACAGGCATCTGCATGAAGAGCTGCTGCAAGAGCAACTGCAGTCGTGTCAGAACCGCCTCTTCCCAGAGTTGTATAATCATCGTATTTATTGACTCCCTGGAATCCTGTAACAACGACGATCTTATGATTTTCCAGTTCTCTGCGGATACGTTCTGTATCAATTCTTTTGAGGCGGGCATTTCCATGCACACTTGTCGTATGCATAGCTACCTGAAATGCATTCAGTGATACCGCCGGAACTCCCAGTTTGTCAAATGCCATTGCCATCAGAGATACAGACATCTGTTCTCCAATCGTAAAGAGCATATCCATTTCTCTTTTTGGTGGTTTTTCATTAATATCTTCTGCCATGGAGATCAGTTCATCCGTATATTTTCCCATTGCAGAAAGAACGACTACCACATCATTTCCTTTTTTATATTCTTCAACACATCTGTTGGCAACATTGTAGATACGTTCTTTGTTTGCTACAGATGTACCTCCGAATTTCTTTACTATTAACATAGTTTCCTCCCGGAATACGATTTTATCAATCCTTTACACGGATCATTGCGATCACTTCACCATTCAGTTTACTGATCTTTTCTTTATATTCTTTCTGTTTCATGCACTCTGTAATGAATCCGAATTCATCTGGAAGAGAAGCAACTTTTACAATCTGAAGTTTTCCAAAAGCGGCTTCTGCCTGTGCTTCCGTCACACCTTTGACTCTTACGAAAAATCTTCCCTCTGTCTCCTCCATCGGAGTCAGTTTCATCGGCTCATTTGACCAGTTTGTTGCAATATTTTCATGAAGATTCTTCGCTTCATCAACAACATCTGCCACTACTGCACTTGCTGTTGGAAGCTTTCCTGCTCCACTTCCGTAAAACATGGCATCTCCAAGCATGTTTCCATGTACAAAAACAGCATTAAAAACATCATTAACACTGTATAACGGGCTCTTCTGGCCAACCAGGAACGGTGCAACCAGTGCGGTGAATGTGTCCTCGCCCAGTTTTCGGCTGGTTCCGAGAAGTTTAATGGTCATGCCAAGTTCTTCTGCATAGACCATATCTTCCGGTGTGATCTTTGTGATTCCTTCTGTATAAACATTTTCATAATTCAGGAACTTTCCATAAGCTAGGGAAGACAGGATTGCGATCTTACGGCATGCATCATAACCTTCTACGTCTGCGGTCGGATCAGCCTCTGCATATCCCTTCTGCTGTGCTTCTTTAAGAACCACATCAAAATCAGAACCTTCTGTTGCCATCTTGTACATCATGTAGTTGGTAGTTCCATTTAAGATTCCTGTGATCTCATCGACTTCATCTGCTGTCAGAGATCCGTTAAGTGCTCGAATGATCGGAATTCCACCACCGCAGCTTGCCTCAAACAGGAAGTTGATGTTCTTTTCTTTTGCAATCTCCATCAGCTCCGGGCCATGCTTTGCAACCAGAGCTTTATTGGAAGTGCAGACACTCTTACCTGATTCCAGCGCTCTCTTTACAAAGGTATATGCCGGTTCAATACCGCCCATAACTTCTACTACAATGTCTACTTCCGGATCGTTGGCAATGATCTCATAATCATGTACCAGAACTTCCTGTACCGGATCTCCCGGAAAATCTCTGAGGTCGAGAACATATTTGATATTGATCTCCTGACCTGCCCGTTTATTAATGCTTTCGTGGTTTGTGTTGATAACCTCCACGACACCACTTCCAACTGTACCGTATCCTAATACCGCAATATTAACCATATCTTCCTCCTGTGTAAAAAAATTTCTATTCTCTTCCAAGGATCTTCAGATAATGAATTCCTTCCCGACTTTCGATTTCTTCAACCATGGCCTCTGCATCTCCCTCTCCCGGAAGAATATCTACACTGAGTGTGAGAGTTGCGATTCCATTGATTGGAATACTCTGATGAATCGTAAGAATATTTCCATGAAAATGTGCAATGGTCTGAAGTACTACAGATAAAAGTCCTGGTTCATCATCCATCTGAATAATGAAGGTAATGGTCTTTCCTCTTGCCTCTTCGTGAAAAGGAAAAATATCATCCTTATATTTATAAAAGGAGCTTCGACTGATTCCGGTCTGTTCTGCTGCATCCTGCACAGTCTGTGCCCTGCCTGAATCAAGTAGGCGCTTTGCCTGTACCACCTTCAACAATACTTCCGGAACTGCCCGCTCCCTGACTACAAAATACTTTTTCTTCTCTGTTGTTTTTTCCATTTCAATCTTCCTGTTCCTGTTGAGTCCTTAATCCTTTTACAGTGTATATCCGTCACATTGTGGATACTACTTGTAACCAAAATAATACATATCCCTCTTCGGGCATGTCCATATATCAAGGACACGTGTTTCCCTACGAGGGATATGTTATCATACCAGCCCACACTCTGCAAGGATTTTTTGTCGCTCCAAACAGGCTGAAAACTGATTTTGTGTTACTGCTCACCTCGTTCGCAGCACACGCTGGGATTACTGCTGCTCTGCTGGTTTATTTGACAGAGCGATCCATTTCAGATATGCATTAATGAATGGATCAATGTCTCCATCCAGGACGGCATCCACATTACCGGTCTCTTCACTGGTTCTGTGGTCTTTTACCATCGTATATGGCTGCATAACATAGGATCTGATCTGGTTTCCCCAGCCGATATCAGTAACTTCACCACGAATACCGGAAAGCTTTGCCTCTGCTTCCTGCTGTTTCAGAAGATACAGCTTCGCTTTCAGCATCTGCATGGCCTTATCTTTATTCATATGCTGAGAACGTTCATTCTGGCACTGTACCACGATTCCTGTCGGGAAATGTGTGATACGGATCGCAGAAGATGTCTTGTTGATATGCTGTCCGCCGGCACCACTGCTTCGATAGGTATCAATACGGATATCATCATCATTGATCTCAACATCCAGATCTTTTTTAATATCCGGCATAACATCGCAGGACACAAATGAAGTCTGACGTTTACCGGCTGCATTAAACGGTGAAATACGTACCAGACGATGTACACCCTTTTCGGATTTCAGATAACCATAAGCATTTTCACCATTTACCTGGAATGTAACAGACTTGACACCTGCTTCATCTCCATCCAGATAATCCAGAACTTCCATTGTAAATCCCTTACGGTCTACCCAGCGGCTGTACATACGATAAAGCATTCCGCACCAATCGCAGGCTTCTGTTCCACCGGCTCCGGCATTCAGCTTAATGATCGCATTTTCACTGTCATATTCTCCTGATAATAAAGTTTTGACACGAATACTGTCAAAATTCTTCTGGAATTCATCCAGCATTTCCTGAATCTCCGGAATGATTTCCGGATCATTTTCCTCATAGCCCATCTCGATCATGGTCTCCATATCTTCCATCTGGGTTTCCAGACTGTGATAGATTTCCATATCGTCCTTCATGCTCTTGAGTTCTTTCATCTTCTGCTGGGAAACTTCTGCATTATCCCAGAAGTCCGGCGCTTCCATTTCACGCTCTAATTCTTCAACCCTCTGCTCTTTATTAGCGAGGTCAAAGTGAATCCCTCACTTCCACTAATGGTTCTGTGTATGTTGCAAGAATACTCTTGAACTGATCTAATTCAACCACAGCTTCACCTTCTTTCTATATAATAAATATAAATAATCATATACTGTTATACAATACCATAATTTTGCCTATAATTCAATCTTTTCCAGATCTTCCGGCACATACAGATTACCGCTGAAATATTTCTTTCCCTCTTCTGTATATAATTCTTTACGACGTACAATATTTTTATCCTCTGTGTGATAAAGGATTAGATTCTGCACTCCCAGCTGTTCTGCCAGTTCACTGGCATCTTTTGCCGTTGAATGATGTTTCTCATATGGGTGAAAAAACATCTGCCTGATCATAAAGGCAGAAAGCTTCATGAAGCAGCCATTTGCTGTTCTCGGCATATTTTTTCTCGCATTCATTATATGGCTCATCACCACAACAGGTAAGCTTTTCTCCATTTCCCATATCCATACAGAAACCATATTGTTTTGCCTTGGTGGACTGAATGTCGAAGAATGTTGTCTTATGTCCCATCAATTCTCTTTCTTCTCCGTCATTTACCACAACCAGATGCAGACGGTCTCCAATAAAGCAGGTCTGTTTTGCCGGATAAAGCATCTCTGCCATTTCTTTGAGAATTCGGATGACTTCCTCGTGTCCATAGATAGTTGCTTCTCCATCATATTGTCCCTGTTTCATATTCTGACAGATCATGCGGATCATCCAGACAACCCCCATGATATGGTCTACATGTTTATGTGTCACAAAGATCTCGCGCATATCTTTCCAATCAAAACCTGCCTGTTTCAGCTGACGAAGCAGTGTATTTCCACCACCACCATCGACAAGAAGATGTTTATCCCCATCCTCCAGAACAAAACATGTGTTATAGCACTCCGTAACCATTGCATTTCCTGTTCCAAGCATTGTTATATTCATCGGAAAGTTCCTCCCTTGCAGGTTTGATAATATTAATTTATCTTACCATAAGTCAGAAAGAAAGGGAACAGTCGTCCTACACTGTTCCCTTAGAATATATCTCGTAATTATGTTTTATATTTTTTATGAGAAGAAGCTCTCAGCCACACTCATATCCGCCACATATCCGACTGTACCAGTCATATAGATCGTATCGTCATCTTTGATGTCAATCTGGATCATACCGCCTGGCTGATTTACATTGACTCTGTTTTCAACAAGTCCAAGTCTGTATGCTGCCACAGCTGCCGCACAGCTTCCTGTACCGGAGGCTTTTGTATATCCCGAACCTCTCTCCCAGATTTCAATGTCCAGGTTGCCTGTATCGATCTTGCGGCAGATCTGAAGATTCATTTTTTCCGGAAATTCATCAGCATTTTCCACATATGGTCCGAGCTCTTTTGCCAGTTCCGGTGTCACCTGATTCATAAAAATAATGCAATGTGGGTTTCCGACGGTCAGACAGGTAGCTTTGTACTCTTTATTATGAAAAGTAAAGGACTCATTGATTACTTCACGAACTTCTCCAGTTACCGGAATTTCCCTGGAGATAAAAGAGGCTTTGCCCATTTTTACACGAAATTCAGTAGCACGATTGTTCAGGCATTCCACCTCTATCGGTCCGGAAAGTGTCTGAATACTGAATTTCTGCTCTTTTACATATTCATGATCCATCAGATATTTTGCAAAAATACGGACACCGTTTCCACTGATGGCAGCTTCACTTCCATCTGAGTTAAAAATACGAACGCCCATCTTCCCATCAATTTCAATCGGTCCGTAGAGAATACCGTCTGCTCCAAGTCCAAAGCCTCGCTGGCACAGCAGTGCGATTTTCTTGCCCTGAAGTTGTACACGGTTTTTGTTTGGATCCAGCACCAGATAATCATTTCCAAGTCCCTGATATTTTATCATTGTAATACAGTTATCCATAACCATATCCTCTCTTTCCGAATTAAGTAATCGTATTTACGTACGTCTTTTGTTCCAGTATATAGTTTTCTTTTTGCTATGTATATAGAATAAAATGCGTGCTATATTGCAAAAAATGCTATAATATAATAAAATGATTATATAAAATCCTAATATATAGCAAACATTCGTTTTCTGAGGAGGTATCTCATGGATTATTCACAGTATAATCTCGAGAAAACCGGATATCTGAAAGAAGATTTTCGACTGTTCCATATCAATGACCAGACAAAGAAAGATTTTTCTTATCATTATCATGATTTTCATAAAATCATTGTTTTTATTTCCGGGAAGGTAACCTATCATATAGAAGGAAAAGCGTATCATCTGAAACCACGGGATATTCTGCTTGTCAGCCAGGGTGCGATCCACAAACCAGAGATTGATCCATCGGTTCCGTATGAGCGCTATATTTTCTGGATTCGTGATGATCTTTCCTGCCAGGAATTGAATACCTGCTTTCAAAAAGCAAACGATCGCAGTTTCAACCTTGTAAGAGCCGATTCTGCCCTGCAGGAACGTCTGAAAGATCTGCTTCCAGAAATAGAGCAGACCTTACAGAATGAACATTTTGGAGATCCCGTACTGAGAGATGCGCTGTTTACACAATTTATGATATATATCAATCGAATTTTTCTTCGCACGAGCAGTTCCCCGGACAAAAAAACATATTCCTCTGACACACAGGTAGAACAGCTCCTGAAATATATCAATCGCAATCTGTCAGAAAATCTCTCAATTGATCAGCTTGCCAATCGATTTTTTTTCAGCAAATATCATATGATGCGAAAATTCAAAAATGAGACCGGTTATACTATCCACAACTATATTACCAGTAAACGGCTCCTCATGGCGCGCTCTCTCATCAGTCAGGGAATGCCCGTTATGAAAGCAGCACAGGCAAGTGGATTTCATGATTATACAACATTTGTCCGGGCATATAAAAAACAGTTCGGTAAAGCACCTTCCTGTGAATAGCTGTCAATATCACTAGAAAAATATACCAAAATCCCGATTTTTATTGCGTCCTTTTTATCAATATGATACAATTATAAGGTCAGGTGATGGCGACGAAGGCATTGCGTTTATTTGCAATGCCATTTTTTATACCTGAAACCTGAAAAGGGAGAGAAAGAGAGGGAATCCTAATGAAAGAAAAGAA